>Ga0222713_10002844_pt1 | contig 18170 bp, 24 predicted proteins | sample C33_649DmetaG_FD_165061 | JGI IMG/M metagenome (GOLD analysis project Ga0222713, IMG submission 165061) | Estuarine water microbial communities from San Francisco Bay, California, United States - C33_649D | ecosystem: Environmental > Aquatic > Marine > Unclassified | place: USA: California...
AAACTGTTTAATCTTACCACGAAGGGTGTCAATGTTACCCTCCTCAGATCCGTTCACAACGATATAGTCGAGCCCCATCTCATTACACAGGGCTCGAGCTACTGTAGTTTTACCTAAGCCAGCAGTGCCAGTGAACAGCATATTCTGCATCTGTCCATTGGTCACAACAGCTTGAAAGGTTTCTTTTAGACTAGTGGGAAGGATAGTATCTGCAATAGTGCGAGGACGATACTTCTCTACCCACAAGAAATCATTAGACATTTAGCTCTCCATAATAAAGTATAATTGTAGTTCAATTAGAGCAGAAAGTCAATTACTTCTTGGATGCAGGCTCTCCGGCCAATGCTTCTTGCTCTTGAATAGATTCAGCAAGTTGAATAATTTGAACACACTGGTCGCGCAGCTGGCCAATGGTTGAAAGCTCTTCACCACGGAACCCACCACGCTGAGTGACAGCATCAATCACAGCAATGGTGCTGCGGGCAACTTGGTTAGACATTTGATTAAGACGTGATTGGGACATAATAAAATCCTTAGTTATATGTTGAAGATTTTTCAAGAGCGATCCAATACTTGATCTCTTTATCAAGATTGAGGCTCGTGAACTGGGAAATCAAACGTGAAGAGATATCAACCTTGTAGTCAGCAGGAATCAGCTTCAAGTTTGTAATGTTGAGAATAAAGTTAAAGTTGTCGGTATCAGCAGTGCCATCAACGTTAATACTGTAAGTGTTTGACGTCTGATTGTCTTTATCGACAATACTAAGAGTGATTAGATTCTTAGTGCCAGTGATAGAGACTTCGCTGTGACCCAGCGCACTTGCCGCGCGCTTCAAACTATTTAGAGTAGTTTGATCCAGCGTAAACGAGACGTTTGCATCTGGCATGCTAATAACTTTATTAGGAGTAGTTAGGTTCTCAGGATCAGAGAAGAAGTACTTGATCTGAGCGCGGCCCGACTGATCGCCTACAAGAACACTATGATCTTCGAAGCGAACACGAGGAGAATCAACAAGACCTAGCACAGATAGAAACTCACTGAGATCATAGATCCCAAACTCTTTAGGAAAGGTCTCGTCGACAGATGCACAAGCAAGAACATTCTTAGCTTCTGCAACAGTCATGATTGTGTTACCAGGCTTGATAACAATATTAGAATTAATGGAAGCAAAGTTCTTCAAAACTTGCATAGTAAAGTTGGATAGCTCCATATCAGGTTCCTTTAATTTTACTGAAATTCTTTTCTTTAATGAACTCTATCTTGTTAGCAAACTTGCCTTCAAGAATGTCACCTTTATGAGAAATTACATAGACATTAGTATCATCTCCAAGAGTATACAGAATTTTCATAAGGTTGTCAACGCCTTCGTAGTCGAGCGAAGAGTCAAATGTCTCATCGAGGATCAGCAGGTTGGTTGCAACAGAGTTCTTCATCTTAGCGATCTGACGCCACGTGAACAGCAAGGCAAGGTCGATACGCTGCTTCTCGCCCTCAGAGAACGAGTCATAGCTAAAGTTATCGCGGTGGCGAGACTTGATAGTCTCAGCAAAAGATTCGTCTAGGTGGAATGATACGAAGAAGTCCAACACTTGCAGATACTGATTGACTAGCTTGTTGATAACTGGCATGTACTGACGAACGATCTTTGTCTTGATCCCAGTATCTTTCAACATCTCAGCAATGACAACGTTATACTGATATTGCTCGCTAAGAGTTAGCTTCTCTTCTGCAAGCTGAGTCTTCTGGTCGATGTAAGTCTCAAGATCAGCTTTGGCAACGGAGACATCACTAGACGTATCTGTTAGGTTATCAATCTCATCAAGCAGAGCGTTGATATTGTTCTCGATACGAATGATTGCCTGAGTGTTAATGCTCAGAGAATTCTGCCATCCGCGAATCTGTTCTAGGTTGGCTTCAACATTGGATAGCTCATTAGTGGTGTTATCCAGCTCGCCTTGTAGCTTGTTCAACGCAGACTGAAGGTCTTTAGCTTTTGAAGAAGCCTTCGCCAACTTAGCACTCTTGATCTCTTCGCTAATATCTTGTGTACATGTAGGACAGGTGCAGTTCTCTTCAAAGAATTTAGCCTCCTTAACAAGGGTTTTAACATCAGTCTTGAACTGAGTATCATACTGCATAAGCTGCTGTTTCTTTTCCTGCAGCTTGTATTGCTTAGTTGGCCAGATAGCATTCTGATGGTCAATCTTGAGAGACAGAGCAGAATTAGAATGACTAATCTCACTCATCTCTTCACGCAGATCAGCAATAGCCTTTAGCTTCTGATCCTTTAGATCTTTATTGATCTTATTGATATCTTGAATGTATTTCTTCTGCGTGTCGATCTTATTAGTCTGCAGATCAATCTTATACTGAATCTCACGAACAGCATCTTTGAGTGTGCTGTTCTTTTCTTTCAGAATCTGATTCATCTTAGAGAACACGTTAATGTCCAGAAGATCCTCGATTACTTCTCGGCGATGTTGGGCGGTCAACTGCATGAACGGAACAAAAGAGGAACTTCCAAGTACAATGATCTGATGGAAGGACTTATGGTTCAGTTTGAGAATATTCTGCTCGAGGATCTTCTGGTACTCTTTGGAATGGGAATCCTGATTGATCATTACCCCATTCTTCCAGATTTCAAATATAGCCGGCTTAATGCCACGGACAATCTTAAAGCGAGCACCAGATACTGTAAAGACAACTTCGACAACACAGTCTTTGTTGTTGATAGTATTGACTAGCTGAGGCTTTGAGATGTTACGATGAGACTTACCGAACAATGCAAAAGAGAGGGCGTCAAGCATAGTTGACTTGCCTGCACCGTTCTGACCCACAACAAGAGTTGTAGGATGTTCTCTTAGATTAGCTTCGGTAAAGGTATTGCCAGTGGAAAGAAAGTTCTTCCACCGCAGCGTTTCAAATACGATCATTTAATGCCTATTAATTCTACTTCTGCATCCGTCTCAATCCACAGCTTAGCGCCGCAAGGACGAGGTTTGTCTGGACGATATACCATTCTAGATGGTCCTTTGATATCAACTTCCATACAATACACAACTTTACCATTCTCTTCAACACGGCAAACAGGTTCTTGTTCGCCTCTTTTATTATTCTGCTGAATAATGTTTCTGTTGATGTGAATGATCTTCACTATGCGATTTCCATTGTCTGAGCTTCAATCATTAATGCGTTCATTTGAGTCTTGATACGATCCTTATCTAAATCGGTATCAACCGCATCAATGTAGCTGTTGAGTAGAGATGTTGTATCTTCCAATGAAACATCACTATCGGCAACAGACTCGCCGATGAATTCATTAAAGTTTTCAGCAATCTTTAGCTCGTGGATCTTACGACTCTGCAGTCTGTCAATGAATCTATCAAAGGTGAACAGATCTGACTTATTCATAACGACGACTTTGATAAACTTTCCGTCAACATCACTTAGATCGTACTGCAGGTAGTCTGTCTGAGAATCATCATAGTAGATGCGTTTGAACAGAGTATGAGGGTTCTGAATAGCGGTTAGCGTCTTGGTTTCGGTATCAAAGACGTGGAAATGTTTGGGGTCGTGGGCATCGTTCCAGAAGAACTCCAGCTGGGTGCCAAGATAGTGAATGTTGTGCTTGGATGATTTTGTGTGGAAGTGTCCGCTGTACACTGCGTCAAATCGCTCAAAAATTCCAGTTTCCATTCCATGGGTCATCTCCACACCTTTCATCACTTCGAAGCCATTCAGCTCAAAGTGGCCACCAATATGAGTGGCTTTTGTTGTTCTAAGGAATTCAAGCGATTGAGCTTCGTTATCTGGAGCAATCCATGGAATCAAAGCCCAAGTCATATCACCATACTGCATCTCGGTTGGTTCATGGATAATATTGACCTCATCCATATAGTGACCAAGCAGCTCTTTCAGACTGTTGAGATCATTAGTGTTCTTATAGAAGGTGTCATGATTTCCAGCGATGATATCCATTGTGATTTGTCGATCACGTAGCTCTGAGAGGAACATCTTTCGATTGCGATGTAGCGCTCTAAAATTGATAAACTTTCGGTTATCGTAGTAGTCCCCGAGATGGAGGATGTGCGTAATTCCGTGTTCCTCAAGATAGGGAAAGAACACAGTGCTGTAGAATTTCTCAGCATTGTCTAAAAAGATCTCCGATGAGTTACGAATACCAGCGTGAGTATCGTTTATAATAGCAAATTTCATTCCATAAAATCCTGTAAGTCAGAATCAACTGCAATTTGATGTTTGCGTCTAATTTTTTCTTCACGAGCAAAGATTTTAACGTCTGTATCTTTCTCTTTTACCTTATCAATGCGATCTTTTAATTGGTCAACAAATGATTGTAATACTTGAACAGCAGCTTCATCACCAGTCTCGTTTATGATGTATTCTTCGATACCGGATTGCGAAAGATAGCGAAGCTTGATGTCTTGTTGCTTTTTCTCCTTTGCAATTCGACGTAGAAAAGCATACCACGCGATCTGAGTGAAATATGCAAAAGCGTTGGGGTTGCCAGAACGCGTTGCCGCTTCAATGTTATAATTTTCGATTGCACGTAAACAATTCTCCACTGCGTCCATAACCATCTCTTCACGATATGTGTAACGGATAAAGTTGTGTTTGTGAGAAAGACCCTCAGAGATCTTTAGGAAGCATTCAGCAATGTAGTTTGTTACTTTGGGAAGGTCATTCTTTCTAGCTTCCTTTGCTGCCTGCAATTCCGTGCAGTAGTCTACAACTGCTTGTGAAAACTTAGCGTTGTTTACGTAATGAATACTTTCACGTTTAGCCATTAAAAATAATATCCTTTTTACACTATATTACGTAATTATCGGTTATAAGAAATAAAAGGTCAACATGCAAAATAATTGTTGACAAAATAGAAAAACAGGGGACAATTACATTGCGGTTGTTAGCAGTCCGGCAATACTACTTCACCATGAACCCTAGTCTGGCTGGTTTGAGAAAACCATTTGAGTTGTCGAAGGAATCAATGTAGCGATATCCTTGATCGCGCAGCGCCTCAACTAGATTTGGGTCATCTGCCCAAATAGGAATTAATTCATCATAGTCTGGGTCTGGGGTATCTCTGAGATGAACTTCGAATGGAGAGTTTGCTTTAAATTCAACATTGATACGTTTTACATCTGAGAGAACATTGAATGCACGAGGGACCTCAGGAACATAGGTGCTACGAGACCACTTTGTAAACTTTGAAAAGCTGCCTGGGGCCTTTTCACCTACCCAGCATGCAATTGGTTTCCAGTAAGGCTTACCGTCTGACAAGCCACCATGTACGAACTCATATGTTGCAGAGTATTGTTTGCCTAGCAGAATCTCACACCAGAAGTATCCAGGAGGAACCATTGTGTAGTCGTCAGCTTCAATGTATTGAACGCTTGTGCCAACACCCATACCACCCAAGTTGTATATAGGTCGCACAATATAGTAGTTAGATTTAGATGGAGCAAAGCCACATGGGCCGCAATAGTAGCCCATTTGTTCAGCCACATATAGTTTGTTAAACCAGTTGTGGTGGTGTGGATACTTTAGCCAAGCATCTTCGTCATACATTAGTGGATAGTCCTTCCACCCGGGAACTTAATTACATTCTCTTCGCCACTGTCACTATATCCAACTTGTTCACTCACCATCTGACGCAGGTTGTTGATATAATCTGCAAGTTTCTTTTCTAGCTCGGCTCTGGCAGCTTCTGAGTCTTCTGACAACTCACCCTTTATCATAGTAAAATATTGCTCGAGTAGTTTCTGGGAAGGGTTGGCCTCTCCAATAATATGATTCATGTTTATTGTCTGGAACATATCTGGTTCATCTTGGAACACCATCCAAGGCTTGAAAGTGTAATAGCGATTACCAGAAACTGTCTGATCGATTGCTATAATTTTATAGATGTTACGGACAACAATGTCGGCTTCATCTTCATCTACATCAGGCCACTCAATTACTTCGCAGACAATCTCTTCACCAGATGATAATTTAAACTGTTTGATTTCCATTATTCTATATTCACCTGCTTAATATTAAAGTTAAATTGCTCTTTTTTGTATATCTTTACGCGCTCAAAACAATGTAGCAGTGTAAAGTTTTTATGGGTTCTCCAATGAAGGTCGTCAGCTATATCAAACAGCTTAGTAGTACTTCCATCATCAGATTTACGTAAACCTCGACCAATAGACTGCAAAACTTTAATCTGCGATTTGCTTGGAGATGCAAACACAATGTTGTGGAGGTTTCTTATATTTATCCCTGTAGAAAACGTGCCCATTGACGCTACAATCACAGCATCCTTTTGAGTCTCTACAATACGACGAATAGCTTCACGATCCTCAGTATCAACTTCACCAGAGACGTAGAATATCTGTCTTCCTTGCTCAGCCTTATCTCTAATCAGATCCACCAGAACCTTTCCGTGCTTCTCAACACGGTGGAACAGTACAAGTGTGTTGCCAGTCTGAGACAAAGCTAGATTACGGATAAACTTATTGCGTTTCTCATGCTTAACAATAAAGTCAATCTCTTCTTGGTATGTCTTGGATCCAAATGCTTGTCTGGTTTCTTCACTATAGAGTAGGTTGAGCACGGTGATATCTAATGGAGCTAGTGTTCCATCATCCTGCAGTTTCTTTGTGGCTGTCACTTGATATACGGGGCCAAATAAGCCCTCCAGTACTAACTTGTGCGTCTGGGTCCCATCTAACGTACCAGTAAGTCCAAAGCGGTATTTTGCTTCTGTAGACTTGTTCATAATAGACGAAAGAGACTTCGACTTGAAGCCGTGACACTCGTCGCCAATCACACCATCAAACTGTTCAAACCAAGCCTTTGGAAATTTATAGATCGACTGCCACGTTGAAATGATCACACGCTTCTTGGTAGTCTTATCCTTACCAGAATAGATCTTGTGAACCTTCTCACCATCCCAACCATAGTCGACAAAGTCTTTGTGCATCTGTTCAACCAGTGAAGTAGTTGGAACGATGATCAGCACCTTACCCTTCTCAGCTCCAATAATGAAACGAGTCAAGCAATACGCGATTAACGACTTGCCAGACCCCGTAGGACTAACGAAAACACCGCGTCTTCTGTTCACAGCGGTGCTGATAGCATCGTGCTGATAGTCACGCACTTCATACGGCAATTTTAGGTGCTCATAGAGCTGCTTTAGGAAGTCGTCTTCTATCTGAGCTTTGGGGATAGGAAAGCCGTAGTCAGTCTCTTCGATGTCAACTGTGTAACCGTGATTCTTACAGAACTCTATTAGATAGACAAACAAGCCAGCATTAAGCTCACCCTGCAGAGCGTTGAACAGTCTAATCTTACCGTCCCACGCTTTGTTCTTGTATGCTGGCATAAACTTGTAGCCAGGTACGAAAAAAGAGAAATAGTCGCTCAATTCAGCGGCTATTCCTCTTTCACAAGAAACACTCAACATACTATAGTCTTTTAGACCTACGGTAATGTCACTCATCAACCCCCACTTTCAAATTGCTTCCACTTGATGATATTGCCAATCGTCTGGTGGCGCCATTTGATATTTTCCATAATGTCACTTAGTGTATCTATAATGGTTTTCCAGTATGCAATTTTCTCGATAGATTGCTGGATCTCTGGGTCAGAGTCGTAGTAGTAATCCATATCACCTTTGAGGATCTTGAGTCCGTCGAAGGGATCTGCAACCCAACCCTTCTTATCAAGCTGGTCACGATCCATCTTACCGTTGTAATAAAGCCACTTGTCACGAAGCAGATTCTTCTGCTCGAACTCAGCCTTCTTGTACATCATCTTAGCTTCTGATAGAAGGTGCAGATACTTCGAATGGAGCACAGGAGTCTGCTGCGATGCTTCATCTAGCTTGCCACCGATAACACAGTCTTGCTTCCACATACTGTGGATTAAATTCAATTCTTTCATAACGAACCCTAGTTGTTAGACTACTTTAAAGTAAGAAAACTGGAAAGTCACATTGAAGGTTAGGAACTGGACGTCTTGTGTTGTAGCTTCAAACTCAATACCACCCACATCTGTTGGCACACAATCGATGTATCTAATAGCCTTTACCTGATTATTCTGGCTATTCAATATTGATACTGTGATATCCACAGCTGTTGGAAATTCCTCGTCTACAACGATAGATCTTGTGGTATTGTTCTCTGTGACTAGACGCTGAACCCAATCATAGATCTCGGTATATGACTGCATGTTTTCATCAACAATAATTCTAGCACTAAGTGTGCCATAAGTCAACTTGTCACCTGCTACATGCAGATTAACGCGTCGAAATGGTATTTCTGCGGCTGTGATGTTGACTTCTGGATGAGATACAGTCTGTGCAAAGTACTCTAGGTTGCCAAACTTCTTGCGGTCTATAACCAACTTGAACGCTGTTGGCTGTAAGTAGTTGATATTTGTAGTCAGCTCTGCCATGAAAAAAATCCAAAATAATTTGTTTCTTCTATTTATACCTGTTGACTTTACTGTGATCAAGCACTATATCTATAGTATAGAAAAGAGGAACACGACCATGATGACCTTCAAAGCTATCAACGAGACCACCGCAGTTGCAACGAACTCGCTCCGCAAAGTTGAGATTGTTCGCCAAGTGAGCAACAAGTTTGATCGTAATGAGTGGATGGTTTACACTCCCAACGGCCGTCTGCTTGATGATATCAAAGTTGCTGGTCCGTTTGAGAGCTTTGAGCGTGCAAAGCGTGATGCTGAATGCACTGTAGGTATGGCAATGAACTGGAGTGACTTCTAATGACTGCTGCAATTATCCCTGTTGTCTTTTTGGTAGTAATCGTGTTTGCTGGTGCTATCATCGAAACCTTCCTTGAGGAGAAGAACTAATGACTTTTAGCGAATACTTCAACAACATCATCAAGTTTATTGTACTTGTTGTTACTGTGATTGCGTTAGACCATCCTGAAAAGATTGGTCAATGGAAAGCTCGGATGGATATTGGCTACGATTCCGTCTGGTCTGAGTATATTTCAGACTGTGACTGCACCGAGGCTTTAGAATAAAAAAGGGCAGCCGAAGCTGCCCAGTTTGTGTTGGGGGTGGTTGATCCACCCCCTATTTTTATACCGATTAGGATACGAGGATGTTGTCAACCCTGAATATGCGGTAGTACTGGTTGGTACGAGCGGTTGCAAGACCGTTTGCTGGGGTAGCACCAACGAATGGGTTGGTAACCATGCCGTAGCGAGTCTTGAAGCCGATCTTTGGCTGGAAGTCATCTTCACCAACAGCACGAACCATGGTCAATGGAACGTATGGGCAGTAGAAGAGACCAGCGTCATAGGCGTTTGAACCCTTGTAACCAACAGTGATGAAGTCAGAGACTGCATATGGGTCGATGTACACGCGGAGCTTGCCGTTAAGCACACCAGCGAAGGTGTTGCCGGTGTCGTCAACGTTTAGGTTGGTTGAAAGAGCTGGAGCGTAGTCAAGAGCACCAGAAGCTGCAAGAGCAGAAGCAACATCGCTTGAGCAAAGGATGAAGTTACCCTTACCACGACGAGTTTCTTTTGCAATTACGTTTGCTTCACGGTCAAGCTGGAATAGAAGACCCTTGAACTTTTCAACTGACCAACGGCCGTCAGCATCGACTGAAAGGTTGAAGATACCGCGGTTCTGAAGAGCTGATTGCTGAGCACCAGTCTTAGCTTGGCTGTTGATTGTACGAATAACTTCACGGTTGATTTCCGCAAGGATTTCAGTCTGAAGGATATTCGCAAGTTCGGTTTCAGCGTCAAGACCGTGAATTGCTTTAAGGTCCTGTGCCAATTCCATTGAGTATTCAGCCTTTAGCGCGCGTGAACGTGCGGTAACGGTTGCTTTTTCAATGGTGAAGCCCATGTTGCGGAATGCACCAGCGTCTTCCGCCTTAGCGGTGTTCATACCTTGTGCGAATGCTGGGTTACCAGAACGCTCGCCGTTGATGTTGCTGTCTGAACCACCGGTTAGACCGTATAGACCAGCTGGATCTGAGTCTTGTGCGGAGTCAGAGTTACCGGAGAATGCAGTGTTAGCTTCGTTGAAGAGAGCTTCGGTGTTTGCAGTTGTACCAGCTGTGTAGCGTGACTTCATTGCGAAGATCAAGCCAGTTGGACCAGTCATTGGCTGAACGCCGCAGAGATCGTATGCAATCATGTTAGGCATTGCACGACGAACTAGGGAGATCAGAACTGGATCCCAGTTAGCTACAGAAGCGTTACCAACAGATGTTGCTGGGGATTCTGATAGATAACCCATTTGTGAACGCTCTTCGCGAAGAGCCTTTTCTGTGTTCTCAAGAACAACAGCGGTTACTGAGCGGCGGTGAGAATCTTTGATTGCGCCAGCAGTTTCTTCATTAAGAACTGGGGCCCACTTCTTCACCAAATTGTCGTAAGATTCCATCATTTGAGAGGACTCCTTAGTTATTTGATTTACGGATTGCTTTGAGGTACTGAGCCATTGTGCCAGATACTTCTTCTGATAGATCAGTTTCAGTGTCTTCTACAATAGTTGGCGCAGCGGTTTTCTTAGAGAAGTATGATTCTTTGATGGTCTTTACTTTTGCAGCAAATGATGACTCATCCTCGAATGCAATTCCTTCTGCGAGGGATGCTAACTTAGCAACTTGAGTTTCTGCTAGGTCACGTGAAGCTTCACGAATCACTGATTCGCGCTTGTATGATTCTAGCTCTTCTGCAAGTTTGATGCTCTTAGCTACAGCGCCATTGAGTTGCTCTTCGAGCTCGTCGTTAGCTGCTGAAAGTTCGTCGACTAGGTCAACTTTGGATTCTGGTACATCAACATAAGACTCTACGAATAGATCCTTTAGTTTTGCCATGAAGGTTTCAGCAATCTCAGTACGAAGACCTGCTTGTACTGCGAGCTTGTTTTCTTCCATCCAAGTTTCTACCACGTAGTTGAGGTAGCTATCAACCTTCTCTACAAGCTCTGCCTTGTGAGCAGCAACTTCTTCTTGTAGTTCGGTTGCATATGCTTCTTCCAGACGATCAATTTCTTCTGAAAGTTTGCTCTTGACCGCAGCTTCAAAGATAATAGCTGTTTTGGACTTGAACTCTTCGGAAAGAGTAGCCTCAGATTCGACCAACGCATTAAGGTCAGCAGTAAAGTCGATGTTAACATCGACGGTACGTGCTTCGGCAATAGCAGCTTCATCAGCTACTTCATCCATAAGACGAGAAAGAGCTACAGCAAGTTCTTCTGTTTTAAGAGAAGACATATACTCATAGCCTGCGTTAATCATGCCAGCTTTAGACTTTGGCATTGGTTCGCTGTTTGACTTGTCGCCCTTGCGAGATTTAGCAGTTGGACCTGCCTTCTCTGCAGCTTTGACTGAGTCAACAGATTGCTGTTCAGCATTTTTAGGATCGTGAGCTTCAACTACATCGTTGTCATCGAGCTCAACATCCTGAACATTTTTATCAGTCATGTTAGACTCCTATATTGGATTTTTTCAGCAACGAGAGGAAATTCTTGAACTCACGAGCCTGAGCCTCATAGAGGCCCTTACGTGGAGCTTTCTTAATTTCAGTCTCCATTTTTTCAATTACTTGAGGTTGAATAATGCCGTTATTCCAAACCCACTCTACACCTTCCATGATTCCATTAACGAAGGCTGTTGGTGCAGATGGATCTTGCACAATATCAACTGTGCTAAGAATAAAGTCGTCTTTAACGTACATCACGCCATTCTTTTCCTCAAGGCTACCCATACCACGAGTTGACACGCCTAGACGAACACCCCCATCAAGAAGACCTTTTACAATCATTCCCATTGGAGTCTCTAGAATACGTGCTTTACCCACAATATCGTTACCCTGCCATTGCAAGTTTTCGATAATGTGGGAAACCTTGTCAAGGTTAATCGAAGGGCCTTCTGGGTGATTTAATTCACCAACAGCGCGCTTCGTGTTAACCATTTCAGTAACATACTTACCTACTGCCTTCTCCATTACTGGCTTAGGATAGATACGTCCGTTACGATTTCTTTGTTCTGATTGCGCAAAGATACCTTCGATGAAGTGATTCTTACCACCGCCAGCCTTAGCTTCGGTGATCACTTCGATCTCGTTCTCTACATATTCAGCAATCAGCTTCATTGTTTTACCTTTAACTGTTTAATGAACTCAGTTGCAAATTTGGTAGCTTGCTGTTCGTTTGGATAAACGTCTAACAAGTCTCCCTCTATATTAACAGCTACACCCGCTTTGACCTTTTGGAATTCAACTTTCATTCCATCGATCTTTTTTACAGTAGGTTTTACCTGTCTAATTGATGCAAAAGTTTTCATTAATTTCTCATTTAGAATTATTTATAAAAGTTTTATTTTTGAGAAATATTATTCCTCATCGTCTTCTTCATCAATGATTTGTTCGATTTCTTCGTCAGAAATTTCTTCTAGATCTTCATCTTCTTCATCGTTAAACATAACACCAGCAACCTTGATCTTTTCTTGATCAAGTGAGTCAGCCAATTTCTGCTGCATAAGTTCGCTGAACATCGGACCTGCTTTTGCAAAGTCTTGGTCCATGACGCTGTTAATTAAGTCTTCAATATTAGTCATAATCTGCTCCCACAGTATATAATTTGTGTAATAGTTATTTATAACACACTAAAATTCTACATTTTCATATGCTTCTTCTGGATTAATAATATTCCTATCTACTAAAGGATCTAAAGGAATTAGCAAGGTTTTTGATACTGTCTGTTTAAGGTTTGCTTGAATACTTTCGTAAGTGCCCCAATACGTATCAGAAGTATCGTCTCCTGGTGGTAAGTATTGATATGTGTTATATCCAGCAGCTTCTGCTATAGAATAAATTTCACTTCTCAATAAGACTCTGTCCCAAATTGCAAAGTGTCCTAAACTTATATTAAATCCAGGTCTATCATCCCAGATTGTGTTTATGTAAAACGTAGTTACGCCACTACCGTCCGTAGGATAGTCTACTATACCTGTAAATCTTAAAACACCATTTACATAAATTTTTTCTTTAACTATGCCCGAAATTTCATCCGGGCCTCTCGTAATAGCTATATGGTATACTGTGTTTGAAGAGTAGAAATTTCCAGGGTATATTACGCCATAAGTGTTTACTGAATCAATTCCAGTGCCCGATTCAGAGAGAGTAGAAATATATCTTTCGTTTGGGGCGGTAAATCTTAAAGAAGTTTGGACGTTGCTATTAGAACTCGCGTCACCAAACGCACCTAAAGTGTAAATATACGGGGCAAGAGTATAGTCATTAAAATCTGCCTTCATTTTCATTAAAAAACTAACAGAAGTTGTTGTTGTGGGAACAGTAAAGTTACCTTTAGATGCAGTTCCTTTCCCATCTGTGCCAAATGTAATAAATCTTGCAGCGTCTCCAATAATTAATTCGTCATTGGCTAATGTATAAGTGCCTGATAAAGAAATTGCTCCAGTTGTAGCAGTACCATTCTGAGGAATTGTGGTACCGCTTGTCTGGTTCATTTTCCAATAAATTTCTGGACTTAATCCATTTATTGTAGATTCTACTAACGCATTAGATGGCATTGTTAACCCGTCTGCATAGCAACACCGAAGCCAGTGCCACAGTGGAAAAATGTATATGAATCCCCATTAACGTCAATGTTATCGCCCGTAGCTGCAATATCCGGGGCGGTCCAATATATTGGAACAATACCGGTTATAAACTGAACTGGATAACCTAAACTTCCCATATGAACAAACACAGGAGAAACTTGATATCTAGGAAGGCCTTGTGTATTAATTGATGTTTGTCTTGCAGTAATTGTTGATTGTGCAAAATATCCAGTATTCAAAAGCATTCCTGATGTGGGATCATGAACTCCACTATTCACACCAGTGTTTACGTTATACACGTTAAACGCTGCTGCCATAATTGAGTTGTCTTGAGTTATCGTGTAATTTGTAGGCGCAAGAATTGCTTGTCTTGTAACAATACTAGAGTTACAATGGTTGTACTGTACAAACGGAGCAGTTCCGTAAAAGGTGTGTACATCAGTCTGTGATGTTTCCCAAACCGCAGACAACCCTCTTTGTTCATTAATAAGAGTTATGTGTCTTTCATTTGCAATCAAATGAATAATATCCCCAGCAGCACAACGAGTGCTAATGTTTGTCCCTTCGTTGACTGTTTCTGTATTGGGCCAGAATCCTCTAGGACCTTCGTTTGTTAGTACACCTTGGTCAGTTGCTCCTGAAGCACCAGTTAAGGCAAAGTGTGTGCTAGTAGTAACACTGTTTCGCCAAACAATATTTAAGGCTATGTATTTTAATACTGATGGGTCATAATCTGTCGGCGCGCTAAAAACCAAATTAAAATGAGTATTGGTTGTTGGTAGTGCTGCACCTGCGGCTGCGATTGAAGGTCTATCGTCGGCATTGACACTACCAACATAAGTCCATCCTGCCGGAGTGTCATCTACTATAATTGAAGAAACTGAGCTAAAAGCTTCTAATAAAGAGGTGGACGGAGTCGCACTAGTAATTAACCTTCCAATGTCCCGCATGGCTCTGTATGCCATAATTGACGATCCACCTACAACCAGTTTCGCGTACATATTATTCTCCGATATTTTCTGTAGGAGTATAGAACAATTCAACTTGAGAATGGTTTGGATTTACTTCACAGATGAAGTAAATATCTTTTTCGCTCATAACGTAATTATAACTCAAGGATTGTGAAAACAATATCTGTTCCAAATCGGATCTCTTTCCATTATAGTGATAAATGGTTCTATTTCCAAATATATTTATTAATTCTTCTAATGACATGGTTTATCCAAAGAATGATGTTGTTACTGTGAGTCCATGCCCAGGCTTCGACGAGCCTGTAGCTGTAACATCGTAGAATAAAGAATCCGTTGATGTTATATTAAAGGAAACCGAAGTTGATGAAGCTGTAGTACCCGCACCTAAAGAAAATGTTCCAAGGGTTGACTCTGCTCCTGCGGCTGTTACTTTTCTTAATCTAACAGTTATGCCGCTTCCTGTTGGTGCTGCTGTGACTCCTATACGTCCTAATCTATCAAGAACCGCTAGAGAAACACCATTGATAAGAACGTTTCTGCCAAAAGTAATAGGTTTATTTCCATTTACAACAACAACGTTTCTTCCTGGGGATGTAATAGTAGTCTTTAATATTTTAGGAGACACACCTGCAGAAATATTAGATGGCGTTGCATTAGCTATGTTATCAATGTTTGAATACACTGTGCCTGTTGTGTTATCTATGAGAAATTTTCTTGTTCTTCTAGCCATCATTAAACCTCTATAGTCTGTACAACAGCTTTCCAGTCAATTGTATGACCAGATACACCTGTTACATAAACGTTTACTGAATTGTTTGTATCGTCGGCTCTAACGTCAACTAGATAACCAGCATTTGTTCTTGCAACAACAACTTCATATACTGAGCCAATGTCGGTAACAACTCCTGCACTATTTGCAGCTACGCCTCTTACTTCAAACATAGCATAGTCGCCCTGTGTGTCAGTTCGTCTTGCAGCAATTTGTACAATGTAATTAACTGATGTGTTTGTCGCCACTGCAATTCTAGTAGTACCACCAACTAGCAATTCGGTTTCAGTGTTATTATTAGTAGTGGTAGTCAACAGATACTGGTTTGAGAATACATTAGATCCGCTAGATCCCGTATAACCAATAGACCCTTGCGAACCTGTATAACCTATTACGGTTGATGCAGAACCTGTGAAGCCTATATTACCTTGCGAGCCTGTATAACCTATTACGGTTGATGCAGACCCTGTAAAGCCTATATTACCTTGCGAGCCTTGAGAACCTGTGAAGCCAACATCACCTTGAGACCCTTGCGAGCCTGTAAAGCCTATATTACCTTGCGAGCCTGTATAACCTATAACGGTTGATGCAGAACCTGTAAAGCCTATACTGCCTTGTGATCCCGTATATCCTATATTACCTTGCGAGCCTTGTGATCCAGTGTAGCCGACCACAGTTGATGCAGACCCTGTAAATCCAATAACACCCTGAGAGCCCGTATAACCAATAACTGTTGACGCAGATCCAGTGAAACCGGTTGCACCTCGTGAACCTGTATAGCCTTCACCTGTAGATCCATTACTAGAGGAACCGCCCAGTTCATTTATTAGCTTAACAACATCATTTTTACCAAGACCGCCGCCTCCTATAGATGCTAACGATTTATTAACATTGGATCGCCATCTGTTAAAATCATCTTGGGCTTTGGCAACACCCTTTTCAACGATAGGTATAATGTCTGGTATTACAGCATCTTTACCAGGTGGCCCTTGGTCGCCTTTATCGCCTTTATCACCCTTTGGTCCTTGCAGACCATCTTTTCCATCACGCCCGTCTTTACCATCAGTGCCATCTCGGCCGTCATTGCCCTGATCACCTTTGTCACCTTTTGGACCTTGGGCGCCATCAATTCCATTTAAACCGTTGGATCCATCTCGACCGTTTTTACCATCATCGCCTTTTGGACCTCGATCACCTTTGTCACCCTTAGCACCATTATATCCATTGATGCCGTCCTTGCCAGGATCGCCCTTATCGCCCTTTAGACCATCCTTACCATCAACGCCGTCCCGGCCGTCTTTACCATCAACACCATTACGTCCATTCTCACCAGGATCGCCCTTATCACCCTGACGTCCTGGAGCTCCAGGATCACCCTTATCTCCTTTATCGCCCTTGATGCCACGGGGGCCATCTTTACCATCACGACCATTGGAGCCATCGCGGCCAGATGCACCGCGATCGCCCTTAGGACCAGGAATAGATTCAATTAAGGGAGTTTCTTTAAGCTGATCAATCTCTTCGAAGACCTTCTTAAAGTTAAGGGCTACGAGAGCATCGCTGATGGATTTATCCATAACAAACCTTATCTGTTAAGATTTTCAGTCAACGACTTTAACACTTGAAGCTCTGCATCATCTTTTGCAAATGACATTTCTTCTGTTTGTACTGGAGCTTGTCTTTGTGGAAGCTGAGGTGCATTCTGTTCACCAGGCTGAATAATGCTATCATATTCACCTTGGCGACCTTCAACATCCATTTGTTTCTTCATTTGTTTAATGTTGTCGTCATCCATATGTAGCACGTTCTTCATTACCCATTCTCTGGAGAAGTATGTGCCAACATACTGTTGGATCTCATCCATAAGCTGCAGGCGGCCCATTAGAAGTTCGTTATTCTTTAGCTCTGTGAAATGGTTGTCGCGAGCATAGTCAACAACAATATCATTTTTCCATTCATCCCAATCCTCTTGAGTGATAATCTGCTTGAGGATTAATTGCTTCTTGAGAATGTTGTAGAATAGGTGGTTAAACTTTGAACGAAGTCTGTCAATAAACTTTTGGAATGACAATTCATCTCTGGAGATTTCTGTAGAACGGCCAAGAGAGAATTGCGCTTCCTGTTCCAATCTATTGATAGGAACGTTAAGAGATCTGTAGAGTCTCTTCTGGAAGTAAATGATGTCTTCAATCTGGCCGAGGTTTTCACCACCAGCTAGAGTTGTAATCTCTGTTCCTCTGCCACCCTCACGACGTGGGAGCCAGAAGTCTTCAAGCATTGACATATGCTTACGGTCGTCTCTGATAGCACCAGTCTCAGCATCATAAACCAACTTGTTACGATACTTGGCCATAATGCCTTTCATATATTCTTCCGCTTTACCCTTTGGAAGGTTGCCAACATCGATATAGAAGATGCGGCGTTCAGGAGCACGAGCAAGACGATAGATGACCAGTGAGTCTTCCATCATACGAAGCTGGTTGATAGGCTTTAGAGCCTTTTGTAGGTGTGATACAACCTTTTGACGATTCTCATCGAGTAGGCCAGATGTAACATAACTAACAGAGTCAGCGCTGAGCTTAACGCCAGTGTTTGTTTGACCAGGCTTATCTTGATAGATGTAGAACTCATCCACTTTCTCGATAATGGATGCGCCAGTCTGCTGATCTTTTTTCTTTTGGATCTGCTTTACTTTGCGAACCTTGGCAGCATCGATAGGACGGATCTCTTGGATACCAGCTTTGAGGTTCTTCTCGTCAACCACAAGATGATGATACATTCTTCCGTCCATATACCAACGCTTCAAGA
>Ga0222713_10002845_pt1 | contig 18170 bp, 22 predicted proteins | sample C33_649DmetaG_FD_165061 | JGI IMG/M metagenome (GOLD analysis project Ga0222713, IMG submission 165061) | Estuarine water microbial communities from San Francisco Bay, California, United States - C33_649D | ecosystem: Environmental > Aquatic > Marine > Unclassified | place: USA: California...
CGTCTTTCGGGACCAGCCGGTATTCGGTGGGGCGCTTGAATCCGGACAGCACCCACGGCGACCAGCCCTGCGGCAGGGCATCGCCGGGTTGATGCGCGGAAAAACGGCTGACCTTCTGCGGAAGCCGGCCCGCAACGGAAGCCTCGTCCAGGGGCGCCGTGGCACAGCCCGCAACGAGCAGCAGTATGCCGACCGCAACGATCCGGTATCCGGACATCTTTGTTTCCTCCTCCAGCCGCGCTCAGGCGCTTGTTCTATGCAGCGGATTCTAGAGCAATTGATCCGTGTGGAGTAATCCCCGGCGGTTCAGGGATTGGACACGACCTTGGCGGGGGCCAGCGGCGGGTTCTTCGAGAAATAGCGCTTGATCCCGGTGAAAATCGCCTCCGCCATCCGGCCCTGGTATTCTGGGTTGCGCAGCTTCTGTTCTTCCTCGGGATTGCTGATGAAAGCGGTCTCGACCAGGATCGACGGGATGTCAGGAGCCTTGAGCACGGCGAACCCCGCCTGCTCGACATAATTCTTGTGCAGCTTGTTGATGTTGCTCATTTCCGAGAGCACGGCCTTGGCCAGCTTCATGCTGTCGTTGATCGAGGCCGTCTGCGACAGGTCGAGCAGGGTCTGCTTGAGGTAGGTGTCCTTGATGCCGAGATTGACGCCGCCGATCAGGTCGGCGTCGTTTTCCTGCTTGGCCAGCCAGCGCGCGGCGGCGGAGGTTGCGCCACGCTCGGACAGGGTGAATACCGAAGAGCCGCTGGCCGAAGGCTTGATGAAGGCGTCGGCATGCACCGAGACCAGCAGGTCAGCGCGGATGCGCCGGGCTTTCTCGACGCGTGCACCCAGCGACATGAAGAAGTCCGCGTCGCGCAACAGCACGGCGCGCATGCCGGGTTCGGCGTCGATGCGTTCCTTCAGCCGGCGCGAGATGGCGAGCGTGACATTTTTTTCCAGTGTGCCGCGGCGGCCGCGCGCACCGGGGTCCTCGCCACCATGCCCGGGATCGATGGCGATGGTGATCAGTCGTTGCGAGAGCGGTTGCTGCGGCGCCGGCGTGGGAACCGCGGGCGCGTCTGGCGGAATCAGTTCGGTGCCGCCGGAGGATTGGGCCGCCTCGTGTTTTTTCAGGAATGCCAGCAGCGGATCCGGCGGCTGCAGCGGGTAGATGTCCAGTACCAGGCGGTGGCCGTATTCGCCGACCGGCGTCAGGGCGAAGGCCTCGGGCTTGACCTGGCTTTTCAGGTCAAAGACCAGGCGCACGGTGCCCGGTTTGAAGCGGCCGACGCGCACCCCTTTCAGGTAGGGATCTTCAGTACTGATTTTTCCCGAAATTTCGTTCAGGGTTGCGCTCAGTGCGACATCGTCAATGTCGAGCACCAGCCGGTCGGGGTTGTCGATGCTGAAGAATTTGTAGCGGATCGCCTGCTGCGATTCGATGGTGATGCGGGTGTAGTCGGGCGCCGGCCATACTCGCGTCGAGGTGACCAGGATATCCGCCGCCCACGCCGCGGCGGCGGCCAGCGCCAGTGCGGCGCCGGTGAGCAGGGTCAGGATTTTGGGGAAAAGGGGTGACAGCAGCGGACGTGCCGCCGGGCAGATGTCGGGTCTCAGTCTGTCAGTCTGTCGAGACAACGCCTGCCTGCCTCCGTATGCGCCGCCAGTTCGGCTGTGCGTCCCTCGACCGCGACGCTCAGCGCGATGTCCAGATCCGCGGCCGGCAGGTCCGGCGCTTTTTCCGGCCATTCCACGAGGCACACGGACTCCGGGTTGAAGTATTCCCGGAAACCGCTTTCCTCGAGTTCCCGCGGATCAAGGAACCGATAAAAATCAAAGTGATACAAGTATAACCTAGAAAATTTATAAGGTTCAAGCAGGGTGTAGGTCGGGCTTTTGACCCGGCCGTCGAAACCCAGGCCGCGGAGGATGCCGCGGGCGAGGGTGGTTTTGCCGGCGCCGAGGTCGCCCCGGAGGTGGACGACCATGCCCGGTTCCAGTCCTGCGGCAATGGCGCGGCCGAGTGCCAGGGTGTCGGCCTCGGCGGCCAGATTCAGCGTGCGTTTATGATGCGGGGTATGCAAGAGAGTGCGGCCCAGAAAGTCGTTGATTGGTCCGGGCTCCGGCGCGACATCGGACGCTGGGGTACCGAACTCGGGTTTCAGCAGATCGCCGTTGCCGACTGCGACCTGTCGCAGTCCGAGCCGCGGCTGGCGGAGTGGCTCGCCCGCGGCTGGCATGGCGACATGGATTATATGGCACGCCATGGCGTGAAACGCAGCCGTCCCGCCGAACTGGTGCCGGGCACGCTGCGCGTGATCATGGCGCGTCTCGATTACACGCCCCCGGAGGTCCGCGACAGCTGGGAAGTCATTCGCGATGGCGCGCGCGCGTTCATTTCACGTTACGCGACCGGCCGTGACTATCACAAGGTGCTGCGCGGCAAGTTGCAGCGGCTGGCGGACCGTATCACCGAGTCGGTGGGCGAGCATCGCTACCGCGTGTTCACCGACAGCGCTCCGGTGATGGAGGTGGCGCTGGCCGGGAAAGCCGGGCTCGGCTGGCGCGGCAAGCACACGCTGCTGCTCAACCGCGAGGCCGGCTCGGCATTTTTCCTCGGCGAGATTTACACTGAGCTGCCGCTGCCGGTCGATGCGCCACAGGCGGAGCACTGTGGCAACTGCCGCAAATGCCTGGACATCTGCCCGACACAGGCCATCGTCGCCCCGTATCAGCTCGATGCACGGCGCTGTATTTCGTATCTCACCATCGAACTGAAGGGCAGCATCCCGGAAGCCTTGCGGCCGCTGATCGGCAACCGCGTCTACGGCTGCGACGACTGCCAGCTGGCGTGTCCGTGGAACCGCTTTGCGCAGGTGTCGAGAGAGCCGGATTTTGCCGTGCGCAACGGCCTCGACGATGCGTCACTGGTTGAATTGTTCGCCTGGGAAGAGTCAGAATTTACGGCACGGCTGGCCGGAAGTGCAATCCACCGCATCGGCCACGAGCGCTGGCTGCGCAACCTTGCCATCGGGCTCGGCAATGCGCCGACTTCAGTTGAAATTGTCGCCGCGTTGCGCGCTCGTGCGGATCATCCGTCGGCACTGGTGCGGGAACATGTGGCGTGGGCGCTGGCGCGCCACGGGGTCAAAGACTAAGCGCCCAGCGCCGTCGCCAGCTCGCCGAAGTCTTTGGCGACGACGTCCCACGGCCCGTCGGCCTGCAGGTTGGTTTTCTGTTGCGGACCATACTCGGTCGGACGCACCACGAAGCCGGTGCGCATGCCGTGGCTGCGCGCGTGCCTGAGGTCGTCGTTGTGCGCGGCAACCATCATCACTTCGTGCGGCTTACAGCCGAGCATCTCGATGGCGCCGAGATAGATCTCGGGATCAGGCTTGAAATGGCGGAAAACCTGCCCGCAGAGGATGGCATCCCACGGCAGGCCGCCGAGCTTGGCCATGTTGGCGAGCATGTCGACGTCGCCGTTGGACAGCGTCGAGATCAGGTATTTTTTCTTGAGCCGTGCCAGTCCCGCAGCGGCGTCGGGCCACGGCAGCAGGCGGTGCCAGACGCGGTTGATGTGCTGCAACGCGGCCTCATCGAGTTTATCGAGCCCGTAGCGTGGCGCCATGGCGTCCAGCGCCTTGCGGTAGATGCCGTCGATGGTGGTCCATGGCCATGCGCCGGTGCGTACCTTGTCCATGCCGGGTTTGTAGGCCGTCTTCCATTCGTCGGTGAACGCAGTCCAGTCGATGTCGAGTCCGCGTTCGCGGCCGAAAGCCGACAGGTCGTTGATGATGCTGGTGCGCCAGTCAACGACGGTACCGAAGGTGTCGAAGGTCAGGGCCTTGATGCCGGAAATCATCGTGCTTTGGAATTCAGGCGATTTTGCCTGGCGCGGGCCGGGTGACCGGCGTGCACAGGTCACGGCGCATGCGGATGGCAGGCTCGACGGTCTGGAAGTAACCGGGAATGTAGTGGGTGTGGGCAAAACCCAGCGCTTCGTAGAAGCTGCGCGCAGCAAAGTTGTTGGCGCGCATCTCGACATCGATGTGGCGGATGCCTGCCGTCAGCGCAGATTCGGTCAGCCATTCCACGATCGCCAGGCCGATGCCGCGGCGCTGGTGCGCAGGTTTGACCGCCAGCAGGGACAGATGCGTCTTGGTGTCGCCGAATTCCGCGATTGCGAACCCGGCCAGTCTGTTTTGCGATTCGGCAACCAGTACGCAGGTTTCACGTGCGCGCAGCGCGCGGGCGACCCGGGTCGGGTGCCAGGTCCAGCCGCGCAGGCCGACTTCGATCAGGCAACGCGACATCACGGCGATTTCCTGGATATCGCCGCCCCGGGCCAAGCGCAACTGACAGGGTGTTACGGACATGCGGGGCAGTGTAGCGCGATCTTCAGCTACCGCAACCTGGGTTCTTGAGGTAGATTGCGGAATTCCCTGCCCGGTATTCAGCTCAGCCCTGCTTGGGTATGAACTTCAGTGCAACGCCGTTGTTGCACCAGCGCTGGCGGGTCGGCTGCGGGCCGTCTTCGAAGACATGGCCATGATGTCCGCCACAACGCACGCAATGGTATTCAGTGCGCGGCAAAATCAGTTTGTAATCCGTCTTGGTGGCAAAGGCGCCGGGTATGGTGGTGAAGAAACTCGGCCAGCCGGTGCCGGATTCATACTTCATATCCGAAGTGAACACAGGCAGGTCGCAGCCGGCGCAGGCAAACACGCCCGGGCGCTTTTCACCGTTGAGCGGGCTGGTGCCGGCACGCTCGGTGCCTTCCTCGCGCAGGATGTGGAATTGCTCGGGGTTGAGGCGCTTGCGCCATTCGGCATCGGCGAGTTTCAGCGGTTCGGTGGCAGAGGGGGCCTTGAAGTTCGCGGCGAGCAGCGAACGCCAGTTCTTCTGCAGCGCTTCGATGTCCTTCATCGAGCTGACCGTCGCAGCTTCTGCCAGATGCGTCAGTGTCGATCCCAGTGCCGTCAGTGCCAGTCCCTGCAGAAAGCCGCGTCGTTTCATTTCCGTGTTCTCCTTTGTGGCGGTCAGACCGCCGGCCGCGGGAAAAATTCCGTGGCCGTGATTACCGATTGTGACATGGGCTCAGTCGGGGTATCTGCCAAATCCTTACTCCCGCGGACGGGCGGCGGGACGGATGCGATAATCAGGCCCCCTGAAGCGACAAGATCATGAAAGCCATCCAGATACACCAGTACGGCGGCCCTGAAGTCCTGCGCCGCGTCGAAATCCCGGTACCAACCGCTGCGCCAGGCATGCTGCTCATCCGCATGCACCATGCCGGCATCAACTTCATGGACATCCATACCCGCCAGGGCAAGTACGCGAAGTCGCAGACGTATCCGGTGCGGCTGCCGTGTACGCTGGGCATGGAGGGTGCGGGCGTCGTTGAAGCCGTGGGCGAGGGTGTGACCACGCACGCGGTCGGCGATCGCGTCGCCTGGTGCGTCGTCTGGGGCAGCTATGCCGAATATGCGGTGGTACCGGCGTGGCAGGCGGCCAAGGTGCCGGCTGCAGTGTCGCTGGACCTTGCCGCGGTTACCGTTTTCCAGAGCTTTACCGCGCACTACCTGGTGCACGACGTCGGCAACCTAGGCCCGGGCAAGACCTGCCTGGTGCACGCCGCCTCCGGCCGCATCGGCCAGATACTGATCCAGCTCGCGAAGCGCACCGGCGCCCGCGTGCTGGCAACCACCAGTTCCACGGACAAGGTGGCACTGGCGCGCCGTCGCGGCGCTGATGAAGTGTTCCTTTATGACGGCGGGCGTTTTGCGGATGCCGCGCGTGACGCCACCGGTGGGCAGGGCGTGGACGTGGTGTTCGATGCGCTGGGCAGGAGCACGCTGCGCGACAGTTTCCGTGCGACGCGCAAACGCGGACTGATCGTCAACTACGGCAGCACCGCGGGATCAGTGAACGATCTCGATCCGCTGGAGCTGGGTGAGGCCGGTTCGCTGTTCCTGACGCGGCCGCGCCTTGCGGACCATTTGCGCGATGCCGCGGCAATCAATCGTCGTGCTGCGGATGTGTTCGCTGCCTTGCAGGATGGTTCACTGGCGATCGACATTGCGGGGCGATATACCTTGGACAACGTCGAAGTGGCTCACGAAGCCTACGAGCAGCGCAAAATGTCGGGCAAGGCAGTACTGGATATCTGCTGAAACGCCCGGTGCTCAGTTGCCAGCCCAGTAGATCCGCGACGGATTGTCGACCAGGATCTTCCTGCGCAAGCCTTCGTCGTCGCAGTAGAGCGCGAACAGGTCGACCAGTTCGCCTTCGTCCGGCATGTCGTTGGGTACGTTCGGATGCGGCCAGTCGGTGCCCCAGATGACGCGATCCGGCGCGGCCTCGATGATCGCGCGCGCAATCGGCACGGCATCGTGGAACGGCCGTTTGCCGCTGGCCGACACCCGCTCGCCGCCGGAAATTTTCACGCAGGCACGCTCGTTCTTCAGCAACTCCAGCAGGTTGCGCAGCGGCGCCTGATCGAGCCCGCCGGCGGACTGGACGCGCCCCATGTGGTCGATGATGAAACGCACCGGCAGCGCATTGAGGAGGTCACGGTAATCAGCGAGATCCTGCGCGTCGAAATGCAACTCGATGTGCCAGCCGATTTCCTTCACCCGCGCAACCGTGCGGCGGAAATAGTCCGGATCAGGTGCGCCGCCGAGGTGGCGCACGAAATTGAATCGTGCGGCGCGTACCCCGCCGGCATGCAGAATTTCTAACTCCGCATCGCTGATGTCCTTGGCCAGCAGCGCCACGCCGCGATAAGCGCCGTTGCTGTGGGCGATGGCATCGAGCATCGCGCTGTTGTCAGTGCCGTGTGGTGTCGCCTGCACGATTACCGCGCGTGCCAGTCCGAGATGCGCATGCAGTTTTGCCAGCCGTTCACGCGGCGCCGGTTCGCCGGGGGTGTAGGGGCGCTTTTCCGCGTAGGGAAATTTCTCCGGCGGACCGAACACGTGGCAGTGAGCATCGCAGGCACCGGGTGGAGCCACGTAAACCGGTTTGCTGGGATGGGCGACGGGCGGTCGGATGGTTTTCATATTTGTTGGATATTTTTAAGTGGAACTGATTTTGCCTTAACCCGGCCTCTCCAGGCTGACCCGCCCCATCACTCCGCTGCGATAATCATTGAGCAGTGTCACTGCCGCCTTGTCGAAGTCGTAACCGCCACCCTTGATGCGGAAGCCGCGCTTGGCAGCGACGGCTTCGATCACCGCGACGCCATCCAGTGTGCCGCCATCGGCCGGCGTGCCATAGCGCGCCGCCAGCAGTTGCGGGTAGCGCTTCAATAACAGTTCGGCGAGGAATATCGCCACTTCCGATTCGATGTAGGCGTTGATGCCGATGCTGTGACTGGCGGCGAGCATCAGGCCGCCGTCAGGGTGTTCGATCTGCGGCGCCATCAGTCCCGGGGTGTCTGTGAGGCTGACTTCGGGTGAGAGCTGGTAGCGCGCCAGGTCCTTGGTGATCGCGGGTTCGTCGCCGACCTTGGCCTTGCGCTGTTTGAGCAGCGCGTTGATCAGCGTTGATTTGCCGACGTTGGGCACGCCCATCACCAGCAGGCGCAGCGGCTTGGTCGGATCATTGCGGGTCGGCGCCAGTTTTTTGGCAGCGCTGATGATCTTCGCGGCATCGCCGGGTTTTTTGGCCGACAGCGCGATGGCCTGCACATTCTTCTGTGCGTTGAAATACGCCAGCCACTGCGGCGTGACCGCCGGGTCTGCGGCATCGGCCTTGTTCAGCACTTTCAGGCACGGCCGCTGGCGCGCGTTGCGCAGCGATTCGACCAGCGGATTGCTGCTTGCCAGCGGACAGCGCGCGTCGAGGATTTCGATCACCGCGTCGTGATCTTTCATCGCCTTTTTGATCTTGTCGACGGCGATGGCCATGTGGCCGGGGAACCAGTTGATGCTCATTGACTGTGCGCTGTTCCAGGGTTGGGGGTGTTATTCGGAGCATAATCATAACATATTGTTTTTATTGATAAAATCGACAGGGTTCCGGATCGGTTATATTCCGGGGTCCATGACTCAGGCCGCCGCGCTCCGCATCGCCTTTGCCGGCATGGCCGCGCTGGCCGTGGCCATGGGCATCGGCCGCTTTGCCTTCACGCCGCTGTTGCCGCTGATGCAGGGAGACGCCGGGCTGAGCGTTGCCGCCGGCGGTTATCTTGCTTCGGCCAATTACCTCGGCTATTTCGTCGGCTCGCTGCTGGCGACGCGCTGGCATGTGCGCGATGACATTGCGGTGCTCGGCAGCATGCTGATCATCGGCATCGTGACCATAGCCATGGGCTTCACCGGAAATTATCCGCTGTGGCTGGTGCTGCGGCTGATCGCCGGTATCGCCAACGCCTGGATCGCGATTTTCGCCTTTTCCTGGTGCCTCGACCGGCTGGCGGTGCTGCAGCAGCCGCTGCTCAACAGCATGATCTTTGCCGGTGTCGGCGCCGGCACCATGGTGGTCGGCGCGCTGTGCGTGCTGTTCACGGCATGGGCATTGAGTTCTCCGCAGATCTGGATGGCCCTCGGTGTTCTGGCGCTGGTGCTGACCGCGGCGCTGTGGCGAACCTATCGCGGCGGCGGTGACGTGCCCCACGTGCCGGTCCGGCCCAGGGGAGGAGGAGCGCTCTGGACCCGCGAGGCGGTGCTGCTGGTGTTCTGTTTCGGCGTATCCGGATTCGGTTACATCATCCCGGCGACTTTTTTGCCGGCGATGGCCAAAGCCGTCATCAATGACCCGGCGGTGTTCGGCTGGGCGTGGCCGGTGTTCGGCGCCGCGGCGATGCTGTCAACGCTGGGCGCGGCGACCCTGCTGCGCGGTTTCGATCCGCGCCGGGTATGGATGGCTTGTCATTTCGTGATGGCTTTCGGTGTCGTAGTCCCCGTATTTTCGGCAGGGCTGGCGGCGATCATGCTGGCGGCACTGTGCGTGGGCGGCACCTTCATGGTGGTCACCATGCTCAGCATCCAGGAAGCGCGCGCGGCGGCCGGCGCGCACGTGGTGCAGATCACCGCGGCGATGACCGCGGCGTTCGCGCTGGGCCAGATCCTCGGGCCGGTAGTCGCCAGCCTGATGCTCGATGCCGGTTGGGGATTCTCCAGCGGCCTGGTGCTGGCTTCAGTATTGCTGGTGGTTTCAGGCGCCATGCTCTGGCGCGGTCAGCCGAGGGCGGCAACACGATGACTCCGACGACCAAGAGCATGCTGCTGATGGCTATCGGCATCGGGCTGATCACCGCCAACGACGCGGCGACCAAGTACCTGGTGCAGTCGCATCCGGTGGGGCAGGTAATGTGCCTGCGCCAGGCGGCGACACTGCTGGTAATCATTCCCTATCTGCTTTACTTCAAGCGCTGGCACCAGCTGCGGGTGGTCAACTGGCACGGGCAGCTGGGCCGCGGCGCGCTGTTCCTGGTCGGCTCGGTGTTCATCGTCTGGGGGCTGGGCGCTCTACCGCTGGCGACTGCGGTGACCATGCTCTTCCTCAGCCCGATCATCATGGTGGCGTTGTCGGCGCCGCTGCTGGGTGAACGCGTCGGCGCCCACCGCTGGGTTGCGGTGATCGGCGGATTTGCAGGCGTCTTGATCATCATGCGCCCCGGCGGCAGTGCGTTCGAATGGGCGCTGCTGCTGCCGCTGGCGGGGGCTTTCATCAACGCGCTGCGCGACCTGCTGACGCGGCGGCTGTCGCGCACCGAAACCTCGCTGTCGATACTGTTCTGGTCAAACATGATCCTGATGGTTGGCAGTGCACTGACGGCACCGTTCGGCTGGGCGCCGGTCGACCTGAATGGAACTCTCTGGTTCATCGCGGCCGGCGTGTTCAATATCGGCGCGCATTTCTTCATCATCGAGGCGCTGCGCACCGGGGAGGCGTCCGTCGTTGCACCGATCCGCTACACCGCGCTGCTGTGGGCTGCCGTGCTGGGCTTCGTGCTGTGGGGTGAGCTGCCCGGGATCTGGCTGTGGGCGGGTGCTGCAGTCATCGTCGGCAGCAGCCTCTACATGATCCGCCGGGAACGGCGGGGCTGAGCGGTTCGGGCAGACGCGACCGGCGGTTTTGAGTCATCATCCGGCTTGATCAGAAGGAAAAAGGGTAAGAGTCATGCTGAAAGGCAAGCGCGCGGTTATTACGGGTTCCACCAGCGGTATCGGACAGGCCATCGCGGAAGCGCTGGCGGCGCAAGGGGTCGACGTGATGCTGAACGGTTTCGGCGAACCGGCGGCCATCGACGCGCTGAAAAAACGCATAGCCGCGGAGCACGGCGTGCGCGTGGTCCATCACGCAGCGGATATGCGCAAGCCCGATGACATCGAGTCGTTGATCAAGACGGCCGAATCGGCCTTCGGTGCGGTGGATATCCTCGTCAACAACGCCGGTATCCAGTTCGTTTCACCGGTCGAGGATTTCCCGCCGGAAAAATGGGATGAGATCATCGCCATCAACCTTGTCGCGCAGTTTCATACCATCCGCCATGTAGTGCCGGGCATGAAGCGGCGCAAGTGGGGACGCATCATCAACATCGCCTCGGCGCATGCGCTGGTGGCCTCGCCCTTCAAGACCGCCTATGTCGCGGCCAAGCACGGCGTTGCGGGACTGACCAAGACCGTGGCGCTGGAGACTGCCACCTACGGCATTACCGTCAATGCAATCTGCCCGGCCTACGTGCTGACACCGCTGGTCGAGAAGCAGATTCCCGACACCGCGAAGGCGCGCGGGATTACCGAAGCACAGGTGAGGAGCGATGTGCTGCTGGCGGCACAGCCGACCAAGCAGTTCGTCACTGTAGAGCAGGTGGCGGCACTGGCGTGTTTTCTTGCCGGCGACGATGCGGCGGCGATTACCGGAACCCTGCAGTCGATCGACGGCGGCTGGACCGCGCAGTAGCCGCTCAGGCGGTCCGGGGCGGCACGAATTTCATCACCTGCTCCAGCAGCGGCGTATCGAGTCGTGATTCGGCCTCGAAGGTGCCGGCGTAGGCCTGTTCTTCCTGCTGCAGTTCGTAGCAATTTGCACCGCTGATGTCCATCAGCAATGCCGGTATGCCGACCTCGGCAAAGGCGCGGTAGCGCTTGATGAAAAAATGGCTGCAGCACATCCCGACGTAGGCAACAGTGCCGTTCGCCTTCATTTCCGCCAGCGTAGCCACCAGGTGTTCGTAGTTGGTGATGCTGACGACCCGCATCTTGCGTTCGCGGGCGAGGGCGTAGGCGGTGCCAACTTCGCATTCCCCGCATTCATCACAGCCGTCGCGATGGCGCCAGTCGCACCAGGCGGGCTTGGCGCAGTACGGTACCAGCATCACGCCGGCCTTGCCCAGCAGCGCGGCGTAATCCGTCTCGTTGCCATTGGTGCACATCAGCGCGTTGATGCCGGCTGCATTGAGGCCACTGCGTTCGTGGAAATGGCATTTGGCCGCGAGCTGCCGCAGCAACTGGCCGATTTCTGCGGAACCGAAGCCGACGGCATCCAGGGGTTGCCGGCTGATGAATTCGGCGATGCTTGCGTCGATCCGGGCGACGGTTACGCCCTCGAGAGCCTGGGCCAGCGCACCGAGGAAACCGGCGGGTTCAAGCTGGGCGTCAACGGCGAATTCGATATCGCGCAGGCCGGAGCCGATGGGCGTCAGGGCGGCGCGCGCCCTCAGTGTGCCGCCGCGGGTCCTGACCAATGCTTCAACCTTGCCCTTGCCGCCACTGTCCCAGGCGATGCGCCGGGTCAGCGCGCGTTCGGCGGCAATCCGGTCTGCGGAGGCGCGCATTGCGCTCTCGCTTTTACCCCAGGGTTGCAGTCCGAAAGCGGTGGCGATGTTGACGGTCAGTGCGGTTTGCAGGTTGTTCAGCGGCAGCGGTGATGTACCAAGCTCGCTGATGGCGATCAGCCGTTCCCGCGCTGCAGAGAGCCCGTCGGGCGAAAGTTTTTCGGTGGGCGTCCGCAGCACCCTGAGCATGGTATCGATGTCGATGCTCAGTAGTACGGAGCCATGCAACAGCAGGGCGCCGTCCAGTCGTGTCGCGTACAGCGATGCGATTTTGCGGCCGCCGATTTCGACGTCATTGGGCGCTTTCGCCGCGGCGTCGATCCCGAGTTGCTGCAGGCCTGCTGCGATTGCCTTGCAGCCGCGTTCGAGCAGGCCGGTCAGGGTCTGTTGGCGCAGGGTTTGCGTCATTGCGATGACAAGGCTGAAGCCGAGTTGGCCGGAATCGAGGTAGAGCGCACCGCCGCTGGTGGGACGGCGTACGATGTCTATGCCGTGCCGGCTGCAGAAATCCTGCCGCAGTTCGCGGTCCAGGGCCTGGTCCCGGCCGATACTGGCTGCCGGATGGCTGCGGTGAAAGCGCAGCAGGTCGCCGCCTTCACCCTTGGCCCGCAGTGCGAGTTCGCGTCGGTCCATGGCAACGTTAGCGAGGGCGCTGGCAAGGCCGCTGTCGATCACCGCTACGGGGCGTAGTGACATGGTTTCAGGGAATTGACTATGGGTGGGGAGTATCAGGTCGGCCGAACGACAGCAACATTGACTTGCATCAAGGGTCGCGCGGATAGCACGGAGTACGTTGTCGCGGTCTGTGAGAATGCGGTCCGCGAAAAATGCGACATCCTGGCCCGGAAAGCTAACCCGATGTCGTGATCAACTGGAGCAACAAAGGAATGCATGCCATGAAAATCACCATACCCCACTGCCTGCGGCTGGAGCACGATGAATTGCGAGAGCACTTCAAGGTCCTGATGCAGGAGCCTGGGGCCATCGGACATCTGTCGCGGGAGATTGCCCACCTGATGGAGCCGCATTTTGTGAAGGAAGAGGCTTTTGCCCTGCCGCCGCTTTCCCTGCTGGCGGGTATGGCGCGGGGCGAGCCGGTCGCGGACCCCGACGCAGTGCTCGCGATGACCGAAAAGCTGCGCGCGGAACTGCCGGTGCTGCATGAGGAACACCGGGTGTTCGTACAAATGCTCGAAAAACTGCTGGTGATCACCCGCGAAACCGGGCATGCCGACTATGCCGATTTCGTCTACAACCTGATCCTGCATGCCAAGATCGAAGGGGAGGTCCTTTATCCGGCGGCCTTGATGGTCGGGGACCTTCTGCAGGTCGGGGAGCCTGCCTGAATCTCTCCTGATCTGCTTTGCGATGCCGGAAGTTTTCAGGATGGTGTAGCTGTAGGGGATTTCAGATGGCGCGCAGGGCGGCGCGCAGCAGGCGCAGGCTCTGTGCCGGAGGCGGCAGGTGCGGACGCAGTTCGGCGGGATCGAAGGCGTCCATCGTATTCTTCACCAGCAGGCCGAGTTCGGTGTCGCCTTCCATGGCCAGCCGGCGCGAAAAGAACAGCGTGTCCGGATCTTCCTCGCGCCGTGCCAGCCGCAGAAAATCCGCTGCCGTAGCGGTCAGCGTGAGATCAGCCGTGTTGCAGGTCGCGGGCACGAAGCCGTCGGCAGTGGCGCGGAAATCCAGCGTGATGCCGAGATCGCTGACGCGGATGCGGATGTTGCGGCCGCCCAGCTCCGGCAGTACCGCGGCATTCATCGTGCGGCCCATCCAGATGGTCAGCAGCGCGGCAAAGGCGGCCGAGCCGGGCAGTCGCGGCAGTCGTTCCAGCAATGCGCGCAGCGGAGCCGGCACTGTTTGCGTGCGTGCGGCAGTAGGGCGATTCGCAGAGGGGCTGATGGTTGCGCTCATGCCAACACCCCTGCACCCAAACGTTCGAGTCCGGGGCGTCCGTGCCAGTAGCCGTTGCAGGCATCGCCGGGCATTAGCCGCGCGAGTTCGCGTGCCAGCTGCTCAGGGCTGTCCGTGCGGTCCAGGCCCTTGCGGAACAATCCGAGGATTTCCGGCGTGTGGCGGGATTGCGGGCTCACGCGTACGATATCAACGCCGGTGGACCTCAACGCGTCCAGCTCGCGCAGCAGGTTCTGCACCTGGGCCGACTGGGTCTGGATGCCGTTGAAATTGAGGAATGACTGCCCCTCGCGTGTGTGCAGCAGCAGTCCGTCCGGGTGTTCCATGCAGCGGAAAGCACACTGGTCCTTGTGCAGGTCGAAATGGCGCGCGGTAAAGCAGCGCGCGGAAAATGCCAGCGGCAGCCTGCCGTAGGCGAAATATTCGGTTTCAATGTCCGCCGGCTTGTCCTTGAGGATGGTCGCGAGGTCGGCCTGCGGCATTTCCAGCGGTGCGACCCAGCGCGTGGCACCGAGGCCCGCGAGAAAGCGCAGCGTCTGTGCATTGAACACGTTGAGGTGCGGACTGGCGACGAACGGCCTGCCGGCCATCAGCGAGACTGCGCCCATGTCGTTGGCTTCGACTTTGTAGTCACCGTTATCAGCAATCCGGCGCAGCGTGCGCAGGTCCGACTCGGATTCGATCAGCGCCAGCGTCGACAGCACGACTTCCTTGCCGGCGTCGGCGAGCATCGCCGCCACTTCCAGCCAGTCGGCCAGGCGCAGTTCGTGGCGGCGGGAGCACACCACTTCGCCGAGGTAGACGATGTCCACCGGCGCTTCGGCGATCGCGTCATAGAACTCCAGCGTCCGCTGCCGCGGCCAGAAGTAGAGCAGGGGTCCGAGGGAGAGTTTCATGCAGAGTTCACTTCCATGGCCGGTGGTAGGCGCCGATCGTCTGGCTCTGACCTTCGGAGACGCCGCGCAGCGCCTGCATCCATGCCGGCTGTACCGCGTAGTGGGATGCATCCTCCAGGCAGCGGTCGATGGCCTGGCGCCAGACCCGGGTCACCGCGGCGACGTACGCCGGGCTGCGCTGGCGGCCCTCGATCTTGATTGCGGCGACGCCGATGTCGAGCAGTTGCGGCAGCAGTTCCAGGGTGTTGAGGCTGGCCGGTTCCTCGATTGCATAATAGGTTTCGCCGCCGACTTCGAAGCGGCCCTTGCACAGCGTCGGATAGGCGGCGTTTTCTTCGGGCGCATAGCGGTCGATGAGTATGCCGTTGAGCCGCGACTCCCGGCCCTGCGCCGTTTCCTGCCAGCGCACGGCTTTCGCCGGCGAGCACACGCCCGTGGTGTTCGGCGAATCTCCCGTCACGTAGGAAGACAGCGCACAGCGGCCTTCGACCATTACACACAGGCTGCCGAAGCCGAATACCTCGATTTCCACGTCGGACTGTGCGACCAGCCGTTTGACCTGGTCCAGTGACAGCACGCGCGGCAGCACCGCGCGCTGGATGTTGAAATGGCGGTGATAGAAATTGATCGCCTCGTGGTTGGTCGCCGAGCCCTGCACCGACAGGTGCAGACGCAACTGGGGATGTGCGCGCGCAGCGTATTCCATCAGCCCCGGGTCGGCGGCAATCACGGCATCGATGCCGGTCTCGGCGGCGGTGTCCACGGCTGCGGTCCAGCGTGCCCAGCCACCGGCCTGTGCATAGGTGTTGATCGCGAGCAACACCTTGGCGCCGCGGCCATGGGCGTATTTCACGCCCTGGATGGCGGCGGCGCGGTCGAAATTGAGTCCGGCAAAGTTGCGGGCATTGGTGTTGTCGCGCAGCCCCATGTAGACGCAGTCGGCTCCGTTGTCGACAGCGGTCTTCAGTGCATTCAGGTTGCCTGCGGGACAGACCAGTTCGATGGTTCTCGGTGATGACACGGCGGATCGCGGCAAGGAGGGAGGCGCTATTGTGCAGCAGCATGCCCGAGCTGATATTGACGAATGTCAAACCGCGCCGCTGGGGTGATTCAGTGCATGCGAATGACGTTGTCCGGCGGAGAGGGGGGGATCATCCGCAGCAGCATCACCTGGCGCCCCAGCATCACCACGCTGCCCGCCACCCGGTTGTCACCGGTGTCACTGAATTCAAACCCGTAAGTACGCTGCAACAGCAGTCTGCCATGAACGCTGCGCGCCGTTTTGATGTGGGTGATGCCGACGGTGTCATCGAGAAACTGCAATCCCTCGGCATGGCAGGCCGCACGTGCCGCTGTCACCGCGGCCTCGCGCGCCTGCATGCTGTCCCACCACAGCCAGGCGATGGCGGCGAACAGGGCAAGCAGCAGGATTTCAGTCAGCGGAAACATGTAGGGCTGCACGTTAACAGATTCGCGGTGCGCGCCAAATCACCATCTGGAACACGCATGGCGATCTCCGGTGATTGGGTTAGACTGCCGGAACTTTCCGGAGACAAGGCATGATCGAACTAAAGTCACGCAAGCACACCGTCGACGACGTCGGCAGCGCCATCGAACTGTGTTACGCGAACGGCTGGACCGACGGCCTGCCGGTGATACCGCCAACCGCTGAGCGTATCGAGGCGATGCTGGCGGGAGCAAACCTCAAGCCGGAGCAGCAACTATCGTTCATCGAAAACCGCCAGGTGTCGGTGACGGCGGAGAAAGTCGCGATCAATGCGGTGATGGCGGGCTGTAAGCCGGAATACATGCCGGTAATTGCTGCCACGATCGAGGCACTGGCTGATCCGCTCTACGGCTACCACGGTCCGGCAACCAGTACTGGCGGTTCCGGCGTGTTCATGCTGGTCAACGGGCCGATCGCCAAAAAGATCGGGCTCAACAGCGGCGACAACCTGTTCGGCCCCGGCTGGCGCGCCAACGCCACCATCGGCCGTGCGATCCGGCTGGTGATGCGCAACGTCATCGGCACGCTGCCCGGTGAACTCGACCGCTCCAGCCTCGGCCATCCCGGCAAGTACACCTACTGCATTGCCGAGAACGAGGAAGACAGCCCGTGGCCGGCGTTCCATACCACGCGCGGGTTCAAGCCGGAGCAGAACGCGGTGACGATTTTCGCCGCACTCGGCGTGCATCAGTATTCCAATGGCCTCAGCGCCACACCCGACGGCGTGCTGACCACGGCGGCCGCGCAGATGCGCATCTCGGCGGCCACCCACCGCCAGCCGCAATACGCGATGGTGTTCGCCGGCGAGCACCAGGCGATCATGAAAAAGGGCGGCTGGACGCGCGAGCAGGTGCAACGGTTCATTTTCGACAACACCAAAATTTCTCTCGCCGAACTGCAGCGCATCAATTTGCGGCAGGGACCGGCAACGCCGGAGGCGGAAAAAACCATGATCACGCTGGTGCACGAGCCTTCCGACATCCTGGTGATTGCCGCCGGCGGCAAGGCCGGCGTGCAGTCTTGCTACATTCCCGGCTGGGGCGGCAAGAATGGTTCGCAGAGCGTGACCCGCGAGATCAAGGCGTAGAGTTCATTTAAGTACATGATTTTATTGATTTTTTAACCAGGAGGTCGTCATGAGCATCCAGATTTACGATCCCACGACAGAGGTGAAGTCGCGCACGATCCATTTCGTGCCGCGGCCGCAATCGCTGAAAGGACTGCGAGTAGGTCTAGTCGACAACACCAAGCACAACTCCGACCAGATCCTGCTGCGTATCGCCGGCATCCTTGAAAAGGAACACGGCGCCAAGGCACACGTAATCCGCAAAAAGAAATCCGCGGGATCCGCACCGGGCCCGGAAATGGTGAAGGACTACAAGCAGAACTGCGACGTCATCGTCGCGGGGATCGGCGACTGAGGGTCATGCAGCTCGGGCAGTGTGCTCGACAGCATAGTATTTGAACAGGAAGGCATCCCGTCGGCGTCGATCGTGACGCATCTGTTCACGGTTACCGGCAAGGCGATGGCGCGCACCTGGGGCGTGCCGGATCTGAAGTTCCTGGTGATGCCGCATCCGATCGCCAACCTGACGCCGGAACAGATGGATCAGCGTGCGGCAGAGATTACCCCGCAGGTGGTGGATCTGCTGCTGAAAGGTCAGAAGTAGGCGGGAGTTTTTCAGGTAACAGAACAAAGGGGCCGCAGGCCCCTTTTGTTTTTTTCCGGGTTGCAGGCGCAAAAAAACGCAAGGTTATTGCGCGCCGGCCTTTTCCAGTATCTCCACCATCGCTTGGTAGCCCCTGCCTTTGGCCAGCCGCAGCGGCGTGTTGCCGTTGCGGTCGGCGAGGCGGGTGCTGGCGCCTGCGTCCACCAGTGCCTTCAGCGTTGCGACATGGCGCGGTCCGCCGTCACCGAGCACGATGGATTCGATCAGCGCGGTCCAGTGCAGGTTGTTGACGTGGTCCAGCGGCGCGCCGGCGGCGATGAGCTGTTTCACCACGCCGTCGTGGCCCAGGTGCGCAGCAGCAATCAACGCCGTGCCGTCGTAACGGCTGGTGGTCAGTTTGGACT
>Ga0222713_10002846_pt1 | contig 18167 bp, 19 predicted proteins | sample C33_649DmetaG_FD_165061 | JGI IMG/M metagenome (GOLD analysis project Ga0222713, IMG submission 165061) | Estuarine water microbial communities from San Francisco Bay, California, United States - C33_649D | ecosystem: Environmental > Aquatic > Marine > Unclassified | place: USA: California...
CGATATTTAGCTGGGTCAGACATAGAATGTCCTTTAAAACGATAGGTTCTAATATCTAAGAAGGTAGGGCCATCTCCTTTACGTGCGCGATCTACAGCTATATCCATTGCCTCATGAACCGCTTCGCAACTCATACCATCTACTGGTGCAGAAGGCATATCAAAACCTAAACCAATTTTATAAATATCCGATAAATTAGTCGTACGTTCTACAGAAGTTCCCATTGCATAACCGTTGTTTTCACAAACAAAAATTACCGGCAACTTCCACAACATGGCCATATTAAATGTTTCGTTTAATGCACCTTGACGAACAGCGCCGTCTCCCATATAACAAACACAAACATTATCTGTGCCTTTATACTTTTCTGCAAATGCAATACCCGCACCTAATGGCATTTGACCACCTACAATTCCATGGCCACCATAAAAATTATGTTCCTTAGAAAACATGTGCATCGAACCACCTTTACCTTTAGAACAACCTGTTATTTTTCCGAAAAGTTCTGCCATTACTGCTTTAGCCGTAATTCCTTTGGCAACAGCATGTGCATGATCTCTGTATGCGGTAATCATGCCGTCTTCTTTGCGCAACACAGACATTGCTCCTGCTACTACTGCTTCTTGTCCAATATATAAATGGCAAAATCCTCTGATTTTTTGTTGACCATATAATTGACCCGCTCTTTCTTCAAACTTGCGCATCAATAACATGGATTCGTACCAAGCTAAATAAGTATCTTTTGTAATTTTAGTTGCCATATTTCTTATCAATTCAAAAATAGAACACAAATCTATCAATAAAATTGAAAAAGCGTATAAATAGCCATTTATTTATATAGAAATTTGGCCCATTTGAAGCATAAAAGCAATCTTTTACGACCTAGTTACTGTACATATTACACTATGCTGATTTTTGAAGCCTATTTTATTTAAAATGTTGTTTTTTGAAGCCATAAGCCTATAAAAAGTCTTTTTTATTTGGAATGCGTATTTTTGGGCACAATGAAGTACATCCTAAGCCTTATTTTGGTATTTACCCTTTGCTTTTCGGTTCAAGCTAGAAAAAAGCAAAGACCTCATCGAAAAAAGCCGGTTAAACGCAGCTATGCCATTCCACGCAAAATCGAAAAGGACCAAGATGTTTTAGATCCAGACACTTTACGCTTTTTATATCATTCCCAAAAAACGGGTATCGACTTAGACACCACTAGCAATTTAAATTTGTATTATTTGATGTACAATTGGGTTGGAACGCCCTATCAATTTGCTGGTAGCACTAAAAATGGTATCGATTGTTCGGGCTTTACCAAAATGCTGGTGGAAGAAATTTATAAGATCAGTTTAACACGAGATTCTAGAAGCATGTACAAGCAATGTAATCCTGTTGCAAAGTCTGCATTAAAAGAAGGCGATTTGGTTTTTTTTAATATTGCAAGAGGTCAAATTTCTCACGTTGGTGTTTACCTAGGAAATAATAAATTTATTCACTCTTCTACTCAAAAAGGAGTAATCATGAGTGATCTAAGAGAAGGGTATTATAAAAGATATTTTTATAAAGGCGGAAGATTAATACCAATCGAAAAAAAATAAAAAGGCTACCAAATTATTGATAGCCTTTTTTTGTTTTAAGGAAATCTTCTTATTTTATATTAAATGAATAAATATATCGACTGCCAGGATTCTGTGGATAGAAGCCTTCTACGGTTAACATATTATTTTCTGAACCATTAATGATATTATCAACATCGGCAACAGCATCTACCGATTTATTATTTAATCTGGTAATGATAAAACTTTGACGAATGCCACTTGCGGCAAATTTTCCTGCTTTAATGCTTTGAATTTTAATACCATTATTAATTTTAAAATTCTTTTTTTCTGCAGCAGAAAGTTCTGCAAAATCTGCACCTAAAGCAGTTTCCGAATTTATTTGCTCTTTTTTATTTGCAGCCGTTGTATTGTCTGAGCCTCTTAAAATTACTGCAATCGTTTTTTTCTTTTCGCCACGAAACACCTCAATATTAATTTTGTCTCCAGGTCTGTGTCTACCTACTTGTTCTGTTAATTCACTGGTGGTATTCACCGCTACATCAGCAACAGAAATGATCACATCTCCTTCTTTTACACCTGCAGCTTCTGCTGCACTTTCATTATTTACTTTGGCAACATATACGCCACTAGTAGATCTCAATCCTTTTTCTTTTGCGACTTCAGAATTTATTTCAGTAATCTGTACACCCAAGAATGCGCGTTGTACTTTTCCAAATTCTAATAAATCGTCCATTACTTTTTTAACTAAATTAACTGGAACCGCAAATGCATAACCAGCATAGGTGCCAGTTTGAGACGCAATAGCTGTATTAATTCCGATTAATTCTCCATTAGTATTAACAAGCGCACCACCACTATTTCCGGGGTTTACAGCCGCATCTGTTTGAATAAATGATTCAATAGGAAATGCAGAAGAGCTGCCATTTTCTCCAATAATATTTATATTTCTTCCTTTAGCAGACACAATTCCTGCCGTTACGGTAGAGGTTAAATTAAATGGATTTCCAACTGCTAAAACCCATTCACCAATTTTTACATCATCAGAATTTCCATAGGTTACAAATTGTAAATTGGTTGCCTCAATTTTAATCAGTGCTAAATCGGTGTTAGGATCTACCCCAATAATTTTGCCTTTATAAGACCTACGATCATTTAATACCACTTCAATTTTATCTGCTCCTTTTACCACATGATTATTGGTAACAATATAACCATCTGAAGAAATAATTACGCCAGAACCAGAGCCAACAGCCGGTCCTCTTTGACCAAAATTAAAACCACCATAACCCTCACCAAAAAAATCACGGAATGGATCAAAATAGTTCGCGTCTGATTGTTGTTCTTGTGTTACTTTAATATGCACTACTGCAGGTACTGTTTTAGCCGCTGCAATCGTAAAATTTGTGTTGCCATCTGCTGCAGAAACAAAGCTTGGTAAACTTGCAAATTGTGCTTTTTGATGCGCTTCAATACTATAGGATTTATTTTCGCTAAATAAGTTATTAGCGCCCAAAGCCACTAAACCCCCTAAAAAGGCTGCCGATAATAAATAAATTACTTTTGTCTTCATTTTAAAATTAATTTAGAATGTTTGATTTATACTTACAAAATCAATGCCATTTGAACGTCAATATTATTCAATAAATTGCTGTAGTTTTGTAAAAACTATTTTACAAAGCGCTGTTTAATTAAAATGAATTACATTTTTTATAAATACCAAGGCACCGGAAACGATTTTATCATTTTTGATAATCGCCAGCACGAGCTTGATTTTTTAACAAAAAATCAAATTAAAAGCCTATGCGACAGAAGGTTTGGTATAGGTGCAGATGGCTTAATGTTATTAGAAAACCACCCTGGTTTTGATTTTAAAATGGTTTATTATAATGCAGATGGGGGCGAAAGCAGCATGTGTGGAAATGGCGGCAGGTGTTTGGTCAATTTTGCAAAATCCTTACATATCATAGACACCGAAACAAATTTTTTGGCAGTAGATGGCGCACACTATGCCAAAATTTCAGAAAATTTGGTTTCCTTAAAAATGGTTGATGTTGCTGATATTAATAGTTTAACAAATGCCCTTACTTTAAATTCTGGTTCGCCACATTACATTCAATTTGTAAATGGAATTAACAATTTTCCTGTTTTTGCAGAAGGTAATAAAATTAGAAATTCGGAGGTATTTATTAACGAAGGTATCAATGTTAATTTTGTGGAAAAATTAAAAAACAGTTTATTTGTAAGAACATACGAGCGTGGCGTAGAAGACGAAACATTATCTTGTGGAACCGGAGTAACGGCTGCTGCAATTGCTTACGCCTATGCAAACAATTTAAACAATGAACAATCCATATCGGTAGAAACTTTAGGTGGAAAATTAGTAGTCTCTTTTAATTATATAGCTAATAAATTTACAGATGTTTATCTTAAAGGTCCGGCTGTACTCGTTTATAGCGGAAGCGTAGAAATATAATTATTCAAGTGTTTTTTTGCTAGCGCAATTCTATTGTCAAAATCTCCCTCAATAATAAAATAATTTTCTTTTCTAGATTCCAGTTCATTTTGGAATACTTTAAAAAAGTAAGGCCTTTGATTAGGGAAATTTCTAAGTGGGTCTTCTTCCCAAGGAATATCATCTTTCATTAAAAAATAAAGATCATATTTTATAGTATCACAGGTTTGCTTTACAATAGCAGGAGCCGTTCCAAAAACATATTCGCACCAAACTTTCACATTTAAAATGGTAGTATCTACAATTAAGATGGCAGGAAAATTATTTAGCGCCATTAAATCTTCGATGCATTTTTCTTCCGCTTTTAGTTGTCCATGAAAAATAGCCAATTCATCTGCTAGGGTACAATCACCTTTTAATTGCTCACAGTATTCGCGTGCAAACTCTTTTACCCAAAGGGTATTAAAGGATTGCGCTAATGCGGCCGCCAGTGTAGACTTTCCGGTTGATTCTGGACCAACAATCGCTATTTTAATTAATTGATTGCTAATTGTTTTTTCCATGTCATCCAACCTTTAAATGCTAAAATAAAAAACAAACCATATAAAAATGCCGTTAAATATGCCGCTTTGTAAATATACATGGTAATATAAATTGCATTTGTAAAAATCCAAATGGGCCAATTATCTATATATTTTTTAATGGCGAGTATTGTTGCTATTAAACTCAATGCAAAACAAAAACTGTCGAGGTAGGGTATGCTTGCAATTGTATATAATTCAAGGGTTTTACCCATTATCAATGTTAAACAAATAACAAAAAATCCAATTGCAAATCGATAAGCGTTATTTAAATATTTTAATTGGTTTTCAATTGGTTTTTTTGTTTCATTCCATTGATAATAACCAAAAATACTAACGAGTATAAAAAAATATTGCAAAATGGCATCTGCGATTAATTGTATTTGAAAAAAATAAATAGAATACAACAGGGCGCTTAATGCATTCCAAAACCAACACCATTTATTTTTTTGAATGGTTAACCAAACGGCTAAAATGGAAGCAATAAAGCTGGTTATTTCTAAATAGCTCATCATGTGTTTGGCGGATATAATTTTTTAATTAATAAAATTCAAAAGTAGGAAATAAATTAAGGGAAAGGTTTGAAATAAATATTGGAATTTTTATTCGATATTTTTCGAAATCTGCGTCTAATAATATACCTTTGTCCAATTTAAATATATCCCTCCATGCCTAAAAATAACGATATACGCTCTGTATTAATCATTGGTTCCGGTCCTATTATTATTGGTCAAGCTTGTGAATTCGACTATTCTGGTTCTCAAGCGTCTTTATCTTTAAAAGAAGAAGGAATTGAAGTGTCAATTATCAATAGTAATCCCGCTACTATTATGACCGACAAAGTGATTGCAGATCATATATATCTGTTACCATTGAATTGCGATTCGATTGAACAAATATTAAAAGAACGTAAAATTGATGCTGTTTTACCAACCATGGGCGGACAAACTGCATTAAACTTATGTATAGAAGCAGCCGAAAGAGGAATTTGGGAAAAATATGGCGTAAAGATTATTGGGGTAGCACTTGACGCGATTGAAAAAACAGAAAATAGAGAGGCCTTTCGCCAATTAATGGTTGATATTGGCATAGGTGTAGCTAAATCTAGAATTGCCAATTCATTTTTAGAAGGAAAAGAAGCAGCACAAGAAATAGGATATCCTTTGGTTATTAGACCATCGTATACTTTAGGTGGTTATGGTGGAGGTTTTGTGCATACCAAAGAAGGAATTGACGCCGCATTAAATCATGGATTGCAAGCTTCTCCTACGCACGAAGTATTAGTAGAACAAGCTGTTTTAGGTTGGAAAGAATATGAATTAGAATTATTAAGAGACAATAATAATAACATCATTATTATATGCTCCATAGAAAACTTTGACCCAATGGGTATTCATACTGGAGACTCTATAACCGTTGCACCAGCAATGACTCTTTCGGATAAATGTTATCAAGAAATGCGTAATCATGCTATAAAAATGATGCGTGCGATTGGTGATTTTGCCGGTGGTTGTAACGTTCAGTTTTCTGTTGATCCAATTACCGAAGCAATTATAGCCATTGAGATTAACCCTAGGGTTTCTCGTTCTTCTGCATTGGCATCAAAAGCAACCGGTTACCCAATTGCAAAAATTGCAGCCAAACTCGCTATTGGATATAACTTAGACGAAATAGAAAATCAAATTACCAAAACAACTTCTGCTTATTTCGAGCCTTCGCTTGATTATGTGATTGTAAAAATTCCTCGTTGGAATTTCGATAAGTTTAAAGGTGCAAACAGAGAACTTGGTTTGCAAATGAAATCGGTAGGCGAAGTAATGGGTATAGGCAGAAGTTTCAACGAAGCATTACAAAAGGCTTGTCAATCTTTAGAGATTAATAGAAGTGGTTTAGGTGCAGACGGTAAACAAAGTAGAAATTTAGAGGAAATTATGCACTCTTTAGAACATCCTAGTTGGGATCGTTTATTTCATGTAAGAGATGCCATTAGTTTAGGAGTGCCTATTACTTCTATTCAAAAAGCAACCAAAATTGACCGTTGGTTTTTAATGCAAATTAACGAATTGGTAAATATTGAATTAGAAATTAAAAGATATTCTTTAGCAAATATTCCAGAATCAGTTTTGTTTAATGCAAAGCAAAAAGGATATTCTGATATTCAAATTGCTTATATATTAGGCGTAACCGAAGACGAAGTTTACGATAAGCGAAAATCATTAAACATGCACCGCGTGTACAAAATGGTTGATACTTGTGCAGCAGAATTTCCGGCACAAACACCTTATTATTATTCTACTTTCGAAGGAGAAAACGAATCAACTGTTTCTGACAAGAAAAAAATTATTGTACTTGGATCAGGACCAAACAGAATTGGTCAAGGTATAGAATTCGACTATTCATGTGTTCATGGATTAATGGCTGCCAAAGAATGTGGTTACGAATCAATCATGATCAACTGTAACCCCGAAACAGTTTCTACCGATTTTAACATGGCAGATAAATTATATTTTGAACCCGTTTTTTGGGAACATGTTAGAGAAATTATTGAGTTAGAAAAACCAATTGGCGTAGTAGTTCAGTTAGGCGGACAAACTGCATTAAAAATGGCAGAGAAATTACATGCCGCTGGCATTAAAATTTTAGGTACTTCATACGACAATATGGATATTGCAGAAGACCGTGGTCGTTTTTCAGATTTATTAAAAGATATGGGCATTCCATATCCAAAATATGGTGTAGCAGAAAGCGCAGACGAAGCCCTAATAGTAGCAAAAGAAGTAGGATACCCAGTGTTAGTAAGACCTAGCTATGTATTGGGTGGGCAAGGCATGAGTATTGTTATTAACGATGATGAATTAGAAAAAGCAGTAGTAAAACTATTAAGAGATATTCCTGGAAATAGAATTTTAATTGACCATTTTTTAGACAGAGCAGAAGAAGCAGAAACGGATTCTATTTCTGATGGAGAGGATGTTCATATTGTAGGGATGATGGAGCATATTGAGCCTGCGGGAATTCACTCAGGCGATTCGAGTGCCGTTTTGCCACCATTTAATTTATCAAAAAATGTGATGGATAAAATGGAAGACTACAGCATTAAACTAGCCAAAGCATTAAATGTAATTGGTTTACTAAATATTCAGTTTGCGATTAAAAATGAAGAGGTGTTTGTAATTGAAGCAAACCCAAGAGCTTCTAGAACCGTACCTTTCATAGCCAAAGCATACGATGTGCCTTACATCAATTATGCAGCGAAAATAATGTATGGCGAAAATAAATTGAAAGATTTTACCATCGAAAGAAAATTAACTGGATACGCAATTAAAGAGCCCGTATTTTCTTTTCATAAATTCCCGGAAGTCAAAAAAGAATTAGGTCCAGAAATGAGATCAACCGGAGAAGCTATTCGATTTATAAAAGATTTAGAAGATCCTTACTTTAGACAATTGTACAAAGAGAAATCAATGTACTTATCTAAATAATTAAACTATCAATTGATAAATAGCTGGTAGGCCTCGGCCAATTTGGTCGTAGTCTAATCCATAACCAACCACAAATATTGGCTCGATTTCAAAGCCAATGTAATCGGGTATGATGGTATGCACTAATGCTGCGGGTTTAAATAACAAACTGGCCACAGCAATGCTAGCTGGATTTTTTTGTTGAAAATGTTGCAACAAAAATTGCATAGTATTTCCGGTATCAATAATATCCTCAATTATTATAATATCTTTTGCTTCGAGTGAAAGTGCGACATCTAATGTTAATTCACAGCTTCCTGTACTATTTACTCCTTCGTAAGAATTTACTTTTACACAAGCTAAACTTGCATCAATCGTTAATAAACGCATTAAATCTGCGGTAAAAAATAAAGCGCCAGACAAAACAGAAATTAAAATAGGGTTTCTACCTTCATATTCGGCAGAAATTTGCTTAGCCAGTGCTGCTACTCTATTTTGTATGCTTTCTTCAGAAATAAATGCCTGGAAGTTTTTATCTTTAATTTTTATCATAGTATAAAATTAATTTAAAATTTTTGAATAAATGGAATATCAATTACACAGTTTAAAAAATGGCATTAGGGTATTGCATAAAAAAGGCGATGCCAATGAAATTAGCCATTGTTGTGTAGTTATCAATACTGGTGCAAGAGAAGAAGACCAAGATAAAGTTGGATTAGCACATTTTATAGAACACTTGTTTTTTAAAGGCACCAAAAACAGAAATACCAACCAAATTTTAAATAGGCTTGAAGTAGTTGGAGGAGATATTAATGCTTATACCACAAAAGAGCACACTTGTTTACATGCTTCATTTTTAAATCAGCACCTAGATAGAGCAACAGAACTATTAAGCGATATATTATTTCATTCCACATTTCCAGAAAAGGAAATTAACAAAGAAAGAGGCGTAATTTTAGACGAGATAGATTCTTATTTAGATTTGCCGGAAGAAGCGATACAAGATGATTTTGAAGGATTACTATTTAAAGGGCATGCTTTAGGTAACAATATATTGGGGACGGCAGAAACCGTCAACAAAATAAATAAAAAAGATGTCATTAATTTTCTAAAAAACAATTACCATACCGATGAAATTATTTTTGCAGTAGATGGCGGAACGGATTTTAAAAAAATAATTGCTGTTGCAGAAAAATATTTTAGTCACATTAAATCTAATTTAAGAAACTTTAAAAGGCTAAAAGCCAAAAAAAATAAAGCGATACAAGTTGTAAAAAATAAATCAATCGTTCAGTCTCATGCTATTATTGGAAGCCAATGCTATGGAAATATGCACTCCCAAAAAACAGCTATGTTGCTATTAAACAATTATTTAGGAGGCCCTGGCATGAGTGCTAAATTAAATTTAGAAATCAGGGAAAAACATGGTATTTGTTATACGATAGAATCTAATTACATTCCTTTTTCGGACACCGGTATATTCAGTATTTACATGGGTACCGATAAAGAAAAAATGGAACGATGTCAACAATTAGTAATGAAAGAATTAAAAAAGTTGACCGATAAAAAATTAGGCATTATCAGTTTACATCAAGCAAAGCAAAAGTTTATTGGTCAAATATCGTTAGCTGAAGAGAATAGATTATCTGTAATTATTTCATTAGCAAAAAATATTATAGAAGAAGGCAAAGCAGATTCTCTGACAGAAATTTATAAAAAAATAAATCTAGTAAGTGCACAAGATATGCTTAGCGTTGCTAACGAAATATTATCTCCCGTAAATCTAAGTTCACTCACATTTTTACCCGAATCATAATGGAATTTTTAGAACAAAATCTTGCAAATTATATTTTAACGCACACCAGCGAATCGGCTATACTATTACAGGAATTAGAAAGAGAAACTAATTTGAAAGTTTTAATGCCTCGCATGATATCTGGCCATTTCCAGGGAAGGGTGTTGAGTATGCTTTCTAAAATGATTCAACCTAAAAATATTTTAGAAATAGGCACTTATACAGGCTATTCGGCCCTGTGTTTGGCAGAGGGCTTAACACCAACCGGACAGTTACTCACCATAGACATCAATGCAGAATTAAGCGATTTAGTTCAAAAATATTTTCAAAAATCACCTTATAAAAACCAACTTAAATATATCAATGCAAATGCAATGGAATATTTAAAAAATTTAGAAGGATTTTTTGATATTGTTTTTATAGATGCAGACAAAGAAAACTACCAGCAATATTACGATATGATAATTGATCGTGTTGTTCCGGGTGGATATATTATTGCAGATAATGTGCTATGGAGCGGAAAAGTGGTAGCAGAATTAAAAAAAATAGATAAAGACACCCAAGCTATTTTAGATTTTAATGCATTTGTACAAGCAGACAATAGGGTTGAAAATGTTTTATTCCCTATAAGAGATGGGTTATTAATTGCTAGAAAAAATAAATGAAAAAATATTTATTACTTCTTGTTGCCCTGTTTCCTATAATTTCAGAGGCACAAACCAAAGTTACAGCTGCAGAAAAATATATTACTAAATACCAACAACTAGCAATTACTGAAATGCACTTGACTGGCATTCCTGCAAGTATTACATTGGCGCAAGCATTGCACGAATCTGCAAATGGTACAAGCCAATTAGCCGTAAAAGCAAATAATCATTTTGGCGTTCGGTGTTCTAGTAATTGGAACGGAAAAAGATTTCATAGAAATGGGAACAAAAAAAATTATTGTTTCAGAAAATACAATACAGTAGAAGAAGCTTATAAAGATCGCAGCAGTTTCTTAAGCAAGAATAAAAAATATGCCTTTTTGTTTAAATACAATCCACAAGACTATATTCTTTGGGCGAAAGGCCTACAACGTTCTGGTTATGCATCAAGCAGAACTTATGCTAAACAATTAATCAACACGATTGAACGTTATAATTTAGCGCAATTCGACAAAGTTGTAAAAAGTAAAAATGATAGCTTATAACTTATATAAGTTTTTAGCTTGAATAAAATCAAAAACTTTTTTATCTAAAAAGTATTGCATTGATTTTCCTTCTTTAATTGCCTTACGAATAAAACTTGCGGAAATTTCCATCTTAGGCGTAGCTGTAAGATGCACATGAGGGTGAGTGTGTAATTCAGTATTTTCAATTCCTGTGCGAGGATAAACATACAATTGATAATCTCTTAATAACAATTCGTAGTTTTTCCATTTTGGCAAACTGACTAAATTATCTTCGCCCATAATTAATGAAAATTGATGGGTGCTATATTTTTCTTTTAAATAAGTAAGGGTGTCTATGGTATAAGATGGCTGAGGTAAATGAAGCTCAATGTCTTTAACTTGTATTGCGTCTTGATCCTCGAATGCCAATTTGCACATTTCTAAACGGTCATAGGCATGAATCAACGAATCTGGGTCTTTTAAAGGGTTATGAGGCGATACAATGATCCATATTTGATCTAATGTGGTAAATTCCAATAAATACTGTGCGATAATTTGGTGTCCGATATGAATTGGATTAAACGAACCAAAGAATAAACCAATATTCATAAACTAATTCTTTTTATTTAAAAAATCTGTTACTATTTTTTCTGCCTCAGCACATGCAATACTTAAATCATTATTTGGTAAAATGATGTCAAAATTATTTGCAAATGATAATTCAATTTTTGCTTTTGCTATTCGCTCTTCAATTTTTATTAGCGAATCAGTAGCCCTATCACTTAATCTCTCTGCTAACACTTCAATAGATGGCGGCATTACAAAAACAGCCAAAGCATTTGCACCAAATTTCTTTTTCAATCTTAAGCCACCTTGTACATCTAAATCAAATATTACTTGTTTGCCTTCTGACCAAATTCTTTGTATCTCTTTCCCAAGTGTACCATAATAGGTGCCCGCATAAACTTCTTCGAATTCTGCAAATTCATGCTTGGCCACTTTATGTAAAAATTCTTCCTTAGAAATAAAATAATAATCGTGGCCATTTACTTCTGAACCTCTAATAGGACGCGTAGTTGCGGAGATGGAAAAACTTAAATTTGGAAACTTAGCTAGCAAATGCCTCACTATAGTGGTTTTACCAGCGCCAGATGGTGCAGAAAATATGATTAATTTACCCGAATCCATTCCTTATAAAATATTTAATAATTGCTCTTTGATTTTTTCGAGTTCGTCTTTCATGCCAACTACAATCTTTTGAATGTTTGCATCATTTGCTTTCGAACCCATGGTATTTATTTCTCTTCCTATTTCTTGTGCTATAAAACCTAATTTTTTGCCATTTGATTCCGCTTCTTGCATGATAGAAAGAAAATAATCGCAATGGCTTCTTAACCTTGTTTTTTCTTCTGTGATATCATATTTTTCAGCATAAAAAATGAGCTCTTGCTCCAATCTATTTTGGTCAATATTTATGGCACCTACTGTATCTTTTAATAACTGTTCAATTTTTTCTTTGATAGCAGGCACTCTAGCAACTTCTAATTTTTCTACCGCTAAAATACTATCATTTATTAATTTAACCCTAGCAGACATATCATTTGCCAATACTTTACCTTCGTCAATTCTAAAAGCATTAAAAGCCGTCAATGCTTTTAAAAATGTAGTATTGATAACTTCCCATTCTTGCTCATTTACTTCTGCTTGCTTAGTATTCCATACCTCCGAAATTTTTAATGTTTCTTGAAAAATATTCGCTTGATCAGCGTTTAATGATTTGGCTAAATCACTTAATTGTCCGTAATAAGTTTTAAATAATGGGATATTTATAGTAGCATTACCTGTGGCTTCTTCGCTCGTGTTTTCAATAACTAAAATTACCGAAGCTTTTCCTCTTTCAATTTGTTTACCACAAATTGTTCTTAATACATTTTCTTTATCATTATAAATCTTGGGCAATTTTACCAAGAGCTCCAAAAACTTGCTATTCAATGATCTTATTTCAACATTGATTTTTTTGTTTTCATACTCTGTGGTGGCTAAACCATAGCCAGTCATTGATTTAATCATATTGATTTTTTTTATAAAGATAGAAAATTAAGTATTATCAAATTTTACTTTTCGCATCATTTGGAAGCCCAACCAAATAAACACCAAAAAAAATCAATAATGAAAACATTACTTTAGGTAAGGTAAGATTGTCTTTTCCGATAGAAACAGCGATGATAGTAGCCAAAACGGGTTGCAAATAAATATAAGCACCCACTAATGTAGCGTTCGCATTTCTCAAAGCCCAAGCATTTAATACATAAGTGATAAAAGTTGCTCCTATAATTAAGAAAATAATAGCAGACCATATGCTGTTCGGAATCGCTTGCCATTGCACTTCTTTTAATTCAGTAAATCCAAATGGAATTACCAATAAGCCTCCAAAAAAGAAAGTCCATTTTATTACGGTAAGCGGTGAATATTTATGAAGTAATGGTTTAGCAATAATCAAATAATACGCATAAATAATTGCATTTGCCATGACCATTAAATCGCCCCATAAGGTGGTAGAATTAAAAGATAGCGATGGACCAAGTAACAATAGAATAGCACCAATAACACCACAACACAAACCAATTACTTTTAATTTAGTGGCTTTCTCGTTTAACAAAAAGAAAGAAAAAAAAGCCACAAAAAGCGGTGTTGTTACCATTAAAATAGCAGCGTTAATAGGTGTCGTAATGGCTAAGCCTTTGAAAAACAAAAGCATGTTTGCGGCTACTCCAAACACCGCGCATTTTAACAACATTAAAAAATCTTTCTTACCGAAAATTGATTCTTTTACAAACAAAAAATGAGTGACCCATAATAAGGAAACAGCACCCCAAACCCTAATGGTTATAAGGCCCATCGGCTTAATATAATGTGGCATTACTTCTTTTGCAATAGTAAAAGTGGCAGCATATATTAATGCAACAAGAAATAAGGAGCAGTGAACTTTAGTGGATTTTGTCATAACTTTTTAACTGAATGAGTTGATTATTCATCTCCTTAAAAACGACTTGTTTATAAGCCTCAACATCATCCATCGTATAGTTTTCTGGCGAAATAATATCTGCACAAATAACATGTAATACCCCTGGACTCACCATTAATGGGTATTTACGGGGAAGCATTTCTTTGGCATTAAGTAATAACATTGGCGCAATGGGCGTTTGCGTTTCTATTGAAATTTTAAACGCGCCATCATAAAAATCTTTAAGCATCAGTTCTGAAGTATTCATAGTGCCTTCTGGAAATAATAGTATCGACATGCCCGCATTTAATTCTGCTTTCAAAGCTGCCACACTTGCCGCCCTACTTTCTTTATCTTTTCGATCTACCATGATGACCATTTTTTTATAGATCCATCCAAATACCGGAAACTTGGCCATTTCTATTTTCCCTAATGGCTTAAAAATACTAGGTGTAGATAGGATTACAGCTGGTGCATCTAAATACGAACCATGGTTACCAATATATATATAAGATTTATTTTTATCCCAGTTAGGGTTTTTGTGCGTTTTAATTTTAATAAAAATGAATGTCATAGTTATTAAAGACCACAAGCGAATGCATGAAAATAATAATGAATAAGAAATTTTTGAAGGCAATAAAGTAAAGAGTAAAAAAAATGGTAACAGCAAAAACATAACTGCAAAAAAAACAGACAGACTATAAATCAAATATATGGCGCCTGCTATTTTTCTCATATTAAATATTTAAATATTGACATGATTTTTCTGCTGCATTTTTTTCTGCATTTTTTTTGCTGTAGTCTTGGCCTAATCCAGTATCAATACCGTCCACCAAAGCTCTTACACTGAACAAGCGCGATTGTCCTAGCGATTTGTCTTCGATCACTTCGAATACTACTTCTTTACCCTCTTTTTGTGCCCACTCCAATAACCTACTTTTGTAGTTCGACTCTGTTTGTTCTAATCTAGAAATATCTACATGCGTATTTAAAATTCTATTGATAATAAACCTTTGTGTTACGCGATAGCCTTTGTCTAAATAAATTGCACCTATCATTGCTTCAAAAGCATCACCAAAAAGCGAGGAGTTTTTATTCCCTTGGTTGGTTATTTTTGCATCATAATTAATTAAATCTGCAATACCCATTTTTTTTGACAATTGATTAAGGTGCGCTCGGTTTACAAGCTTTGAACGCATTTCAGTTAAAAACCCTTCATCTTTATATGGAAACTTTTTAAAAAGCACTTCGGCTACAACCGAGCCCAATATGGCATCTCCCAAAAATTCTAATCTTTCATTGCTATTTTTTATGCCTTTATTATTGATGTCGTTGGCAACAGATTTATGTCTTAATGCCAATCGATAAAGCGCATGGTTTCCCGGAATGAAGCCAAGAATATTTCTTAAAGCTTGAAGTTCTTTGCGATCAACAGAAGTATATAATTTTAAAAAACCTATTGGCATATAAAATCAGATTGCGCCTTCCTAAAGGAACTAGACTTATTGAAAAAATTAAAAAAAATGATCGTTAAGAAATTAGTCAACCTTTTTTACAATTACAGAAGCATTATGTCCACCGAAACCAAAAGTATTACTCAGTGCAGCGCGAACTTCTCTGTGTTGTGCTTTGTTAAAAGTAAGATTTAAACGAGGGTCAAATTGAGGATCGTCTGTAAAATGATTGATTGTTGGAGGAACAATATTATTTTTCACAGATAAAATAGAAGCGATTGTTTCGATCACGCCTGCGGCTCCAAGTAAATGGCCGGTCATTGATTTAGTAGAACTAATGTTGATTTCAAATGCTCTATCACCAAATAACCTGATAATTGCAGTAGCTTCAGAGATATCTCCTAGTGGAGTTGATGTGCCGTGAACATTAATGTAATCAATGTCTTGCGGGGTCATGTTTGCATCGCTCAATGCGTTTTTCATTACATTTAAAGCGCCTAAGCCTTCTGGATGTGGAGCAGTAATGTGATTTGCATCTGCAGACATTCCACCTCCTGCAATTTCTGCATAAATAGTGGCGCCGCGATTGATTGCATGTTGGTATTCTTCTAATATCAACGCACCAGCACCTTCGCCAATAACAAATCCTTCTCTGTCGAGGTCAAACGGTCTTGATGCAGTTGCTGGAGAATCATTTCGGGTAGATAGCGCGTGCATTGCATTGAAACCACCAACCGACGCTTCATTCACACCAGCTTCTGAACCACCTGCTACCATTAAATCGGCCATACCTAATCTTATATAATTATAAGCGTCGATAATCGCGTTAGTGGAAGATGCGCAAGCAGAAACTGTTGCAAAGTTTGGCCCCCTTAAGCCATATTTTATAGAGATATGCCCTGGAGCAATATCAATAATCATTTTAGGGATAAAAAATGGATTGAACCTTGGCGTACCATCTCCTTTGTTGAATTCTGTAATTTCGTCGATGAAAGTTCTTAATCCACCAATACCCGAACCCCAGATCACTCCGGCTCTATCAGGATTTAAGGTAGTAAAATCAATCTTTGCATCTTTTACCGCTTCATCGACAGATGCCATGGCATACTGTACAAAAGGATCGAGCTTTCTAGCTTCTTTTCTATCCATGAAATCTTCCGGATTGAAATTTTTCAATTCACAAGCAAATTGTGTTTTGAATTTAGAAGCATCGAAACGAGTAATAGGGCCGGCTCCACTAACTCCGGCGATCAAATTATTCCAGTATTCTGGAACAGTATTGCCGAGCGGAGTTAGTGCTCCTAACCCTGTAACTACTACTCTTTTAAGTTCCATTAAGATTTACTTAACGTTTTTTTCTAAATAAGAAACCGCTTGACCAACTGTACCAATAGTTTCAGCTTGTTCGTCTGGAATAGCAACGTTAAATTCTTTTTCGAATTCCATGATTAACTCTACAGTGTCCAATGAATCGGCACCTAAGTCGTTTGTAAAACTTGCTTCTGGTGTAACTTCACTTTCATCAACACCTAATTTTTCTACAATAATTGCCTTTACTCTTGATGCAATATCTGACATAATTTTAATTTTTAAGGTTTTACTAATTTAGTGCAAAGAAAAAAATATTATAACAAATAATCAAACTTTTATTTTTTCCTTGATTTCAGGCCTATTTTAAGCGTTTATTTTGTCAATAGTATGGTTTTTTTATATTTTAGACAAATTAAAACGTAATAAGTTGAGCAAAAAAATCTTAAGAATAGAACCGGAGTACGACTTTGGCCTAATAGGCATTGCAGCTGCTTGTCGAGATTATCGACTCTGTTGGTTTATTAATAAGTATTTAGGCCTTCAATTTATTAGAGAAAAGAAAGATTTGCCCATTTTTAATGACCAAGGCGATCGCTTTGAAATCGCTTCTTTTAGACATAATATAGAAGCCATTGAGAGCGATCTTTATTTATTACCCAATAATTCCACCAGTGGTTTTCTTGCGCCAGAAATTAAAGAAATAGACTTTTTTCTGCTTTGTACCCCAGAAATGAATAAACAAGACGAAAAAGATTTTATCAAAGCCTTGAACCAAATAGATATTATTCAAACGGCCTATGCGATTGACCCTAATTCCTTAAAATCAAAGGACAACTTTTTAATATTCTAAGTGTACTTTTTACACTTTCAAATAAAAAAGTTAATTTTGAAAAATAATTAGCTGTACATTCAACCAATATTTGAATCCAATATCTCATGAAAAATTATCACAATAGAACAAAAATTGTTGCAACATTAGGTCCAGCTTCTTCTTCGAAAGAAGTTTTGTTGAAAATGATCAGAGCTGGAATGGATATCTGCAGAATTAATTTTTCTCATGGTAAACACGAGGATCTATTAAAGTTAATTCAAACAATTCGGGAGATCAATAAAAAACATAAAACACACGTTGGAATTCTTGCCGATTTACAAGGCCCAAAAATTAGGGTTGGTGAAATGGAAAATAATGGCGTGCTTTTGAAGAAAAATCAAATTTTAACAATGACCACCAAAGCCTGCATAGGCAATGGAGAGAAGCTTTATATTTCTTACCAAGCATTCCCTAAAGATGTGAAAGCTGGCGAAACCATTTTATTAGATGATGGTAAATTACAATTCAAAGTAATTGAATCAAATAAAAAAGATGCTGTTAAAGTAAAGGTGATTTATGGTGGCATTTTATC
>Ga0222713_10002847_pt1 | contig 18164 bp, 18 predicted proteins | sample C33_649DmetaG_FD_165061 | JGI IMG/M metagenome (GOLD analysis project Ga0222713, IMG submission 165061) | Estuarine water microbial communities from San Francisco Bay, California, United States - C33_649D | ecosystem: Environmental > Aquatic > Marine > Unclassified | place: USA: California...
ATCCGGAAAAAAACTCTAGCCCACTGGGCTCATCATTAATGGCAACGAGTTCATCAAAACTTGCACCGGCACAAAATGCTTTGCTTCCTTGAGATTGCAAAACAAGCACCTTACAACGATCATCATTGGTGATTTCTGTGATCGTTTGTGCAAGAGATTGAAGAATGTGTCCGGGGAGCGAGTTGCTCATAGGATGGCCAAAAGTAACTAGGCCAATGCCAGTGGTGGTGATTTCGGCTAAAACGAAACCATCTTGATGTTGATTTTCCATTGATTATTTTAGCGTAAAACTATCTGTTCCGATGAGTTGACCTTCGCAGAATATGCGAACTTTATAGGTGCCTTTGGCTGCACTTTCGCCTTTAAGCTCATAATAAATAGTAAGATCTAATGCCTGATTTTGGTAATCTACTTCTTTTTTTTGTGAGTAAGCCGTTGAGCCATTTTCAGTTTCTGTAATAAAGTTGCTACTTCCTTGAAGAATCGTTCCGGATGGGGCAGTGATTTGCATGTAGACTACTTTTCTTCCAGCGCTGGATAAAACATTCTCTGAAAGTGTGAAGCTACTTCTGAACTGAACGGCATTTTTAGCACGGTCAGTAACTTCCATGGCATTGTTAAGTTTTTGCTTGAGCGCTTCAGATACAAAACCGTAGGCCTGAAGTTTGCTTCCTTTTTTAATTTGTTGCTGAGATTCTTCTGCTTGTTTTCTGAAATTATCTCTTTCTGTAGTGGTGGTGGAAAGCTTGACATTGGTTTCTTCCAAGCGTGAGCCAAGATCGATATTGAGTGTATTTAATGAATCTATTGTTCGGGCATAGCTGCGCATGATCGAACGAAGTGTTTCATTTTCTTTTCTAGCTCGAACTAAGTCTCGGGCAGTGAGATTGGCTCGGTCAAGTTTTTTTAGTAATTGGGTAATTTGTGCTTTTTGGGCATTGAGACTGTCTGCTTTAGTGGCATCTTTGGCTATGAGTTTGTTATAATCACTGAGCATCTGATTGAGATTTTGCTTGAGGTCTTGTTTCATGCTGCCCGTGTAGCCAGAAAGCGCTGCTTCCATATCGGCCATATCGGCCAAAAGTGTTGTGTTCTTGTTATTGCATGTATTGAGTGCTGCGCGTTGTCTTGACCAAGCAAGGGTAAGGGCGGCAATACCTGCGAGAAGCAAAAAGATAAAGACAAAATAAAATCGATTTGATTTTTGTGGTATTTCGTTATTTGTATCCATGGCTTATTGTTTTGTAATTCAAAAATACTAAGAAAATTGCTCAAGCAGTTCTCTGCTAATGATGTATCTGCCAACAAATTTCTTTAGTGAAACGCAGCATACTATCTGGACCTACCGCTGTAAAACGTACATCACTACTTGCTGGGTAAGCACCACCATGATGCATTGCCTCTGCCACACTTACACCTGTTGGTACCCCATTGAGAATCACCCGACCTATTTTTTGCTGAGCAAACTGCAATAAGCTAGGATGAAGTGTCTGGGTTTCATTGGTAAATAAACTAAGCGTTAATTGGCCATCCAAGCAGGTAAAAAGATCTTGAAGATCTTCGTTTGTGTCGTAAGGACTCAATAAAGCGAAGGGTCCAAATACTTCTTCACGTAAGGAGGGATGTTCAATGAGTGTTGAAAGGTCGGTTAGGGCCAAGCACCATAGACCTAAAATTCCATTTTGCTGATGCGCAGCATGCTTTGCACTGACTCCTTTAACTTTTAAAACAGCTCTCTTTCTGGCTTCAAATTTTTGAAATATATCTGGATGGAGCATTGGTACGGCCGTTTGTGTAGCTAGATGGGTCAAAAGTGTTTTTTCAAAAAGCTGTTGGTGGCTGCTGTGTACTAAAATTAGCCCTGGTTTGGTACAAAACTGCCCAGCATCATTAGTAATTGAAAAGGCTAACTTTTCGGCAATTTCTGAGATTTTTTCTGGATGAATCGATGCATCAACGACCACCGGGTTGACACTTCCCATTTCGGCAAAAACTGGAATAGGAGCTCGGCGCCCAGCTGCCATATCCATCAATGCGCGCCCCCCTCTGATACTTCCTGTAAATCCGATGGCTTGAATTTTAGGGTGCTGTGCAAAAGTTTGTGCCCATTTGTAAGTGTTGTCAACAATATGGCTAAAAACCGTTGAAGGTAGTGCGCACTTTTCTATTGCGCGCAAAATGCATTGGTAAACTAAAGTGCTCGTGCCAAGGTGCATCTCGTGAGCTTTTAGAACAACACAGCAACCTGCGGCCAAGGCTGCTACTGAATCACCACCGATGGTGGAGTAAGCCAAAGGGAAATTTGATGAACCCATCACCAAAACAGGGCCGATAGCAATGCGCTTTTTGAGCAGTGATTTATGCTGTTCTGAGATTTCGGTCCTTTTTTGCCATTGAAAGGCTTCAATATGAGAGGCAAATAATTGAATGGTATGCAACACCCGAGCGAATTCCATTTCGAAACGCGACCTGGCTAAACCAGATTCAGCGCAATACTTCATTTGAATTTGTTTCTCATCTAGTAGGAGCTCCTCTTGGATTGCCAATAAAAACTTAGCCCTTTCTACTGGCTCAAGGGCGCTATAGCTTTGCTGAGTGGCATCAATTTTTTGCTCCCAGTCATTGAGAAAGGAATCTGGAGTAGGGAAATACAGTGTTGTATTCCAAGTATTTTTTTCGGGACAGAAAGTTCTGAAGCCCTTTGACATGTTTAGGCTTCTGAGAGCTCAAAATGATAGCTTTCCATGATTTGATTAGCTAACATTTTTTTACATGCAGTTTCAACTTTTAGCTCAGCTTCGGCACTATTTTCGGCCTCTACGAATAAACGTATGTGCTTGCCAATACGAACTCCTTCAATTTCTGGTAATCCGATGTTTTTCATTGAATTGGTAACCGCTTTTCCTTGTGGATCGAGCAGGGCGTCTAGTGGCATTACGTCGATTTCAGCTTTGAATTTCATGTCTTTGATATTGGATATGTGCAATGATGGATAAAATCAAGTACAAAATTACAATTATTGGAATGGACCAAACTAAAAATATCGGAATACTTATCAACGATGTAAGTATAAGAACGTAGCGCAATTCATTGCCTTTAAATAAATAATTCTTGAATTTGAGGGCAATTAGGGGCAGCTCACTTACCATTAAAATGGAAAAAAGTACGCTCACAATGCTCAAGGTATAACAATCAAAAAGACTGTAAATCAATGCATGTTGATGTGTCCAGTTTGGTAATTCAAACCAGAAATAAAGCGGAAAAAAACAAAAAAAGATGGTGGCTGTAGGTGTTGGCACACCAATGAATTTATCTGTTTGTCTTTCATCAATATTAAATTTGGCTAACCTAAATAAAGCAAAGAAAGGTATGATTAGAGCAACAAAAGGTAAATACTGAATAGATGCATTATAAATATTATTACGCCCGTAAAAAAACGCAGCTTTCCAATCGATAATTTGCGCTACGACATATTCCTGCATTGCACCATTATAAGTTTGAATACCATCAGAATTTTTAAAAAGACCACCCTGATCTATCCCAATCAAAATCATCACAAACATCAGTATTCCTGGTGCAACTCCAAAACTAACTAAGTCAGCTAAAGAGTCAAGTTGCTTGCCCATCAGGCTGTTAGATTTGGTAAGTCTAGCTACAAAACCATCGAGGAAATCAAAAACAGCCGCACAACCAATAAGGTATACTGCCCAATCAAGTCGGCCACTCAAACTAAAAATGATAGCACCTACACCACAAAGCAAATTCAGCGCTGTTAGGATATTGGCAATAGTGAACATAGTTTTCTTTTTTGGTAAATGTACCAATAAACACAATTTTTTATGCAATTTTGAGTTTTTGATGCATGCGTTCACTTAAAAAGATTTCTATTTTATTGCTTTTGTATGCAGAGGTGCTGCAAGCCCAGGATTTATCGCCAAAATACGCCAACGAATTTCTCAATATGGGGGTCGGTGCAACGGCACTTGGTATGGGGTCAGCTGTGGTAGCGGATATTTCGGGCTTAGATGCCGCATATTGGAATCCAGCAGGATTGGCAATACAAAAACAATCAACTGAGGTTGGTCTCATGCATGCTTCCTATTTCGGAGGTTTGGCTGCTTTTGATCATCTTGGTATATCACACAAAATAGCCTCAGAAAATGTAGTAGCGCTAAATGTCATTCGCTTAGGGGTAGATAACATTTACAATACAACACAACTTATTGATAATCAAGGAAATATAGATTACAGTCAGTTAGAAACTTTTAATAGTGCCGATTATGCCCTCATTGGCTCGCTGAGCAGGCCAACCAAAATCCCAAATTTATTTATCGGGGCCAATAGCAAATTAATATTCAGGCATATTGGAAGTTTTGCCAAAGCATTTGGTTTTGGATTTGATTTTTCGGCTCAATACAGACCCAGTAAGTATTGGTCAGCGGGGCTGACGCTGCGCGATGCTACTAGCACCTTTTGCGCTTGGAGTTATCAACTCAGCCCTGAAATGCAACAAACCTTCCTTGAAACAAATAATGAGCTCCCTAAAAATGGTGTCGAACAAATGTTGCCGCGCTTAGTGGGAGGGATTGCTGCACAGAGGCCTTTCAAAGAGGGTAAGTTTTTATTGGGCGGGCAACTCAACTTGGAATTGACCACTGATGGCCAGCGCAATACAATTCTTTCTGGTAATGTTTTTTCTTTGGACCCGCGCGCTGGGCTATTTTTACGCTACGACGAGAAATTATGTCTGCGTACAGGGGTGTCTCAATTGCAGTACTACACTGATTTCAATCAATTGCAAAAACTTAGCTTGCAACCGCATGTAGGCGCAGGTATCGTTCTTCAAAATTGGACTATAGACTACGCTTTTACCCGACTTGGTCTAGGAGGGGAGGGGTATTTTACCCATATATTTTCATTGAAATGGGCTTTTTCAAAAAGTACTAATTAGAAAAACTTACAGCTGAAAATCGCCGTATCGTCTACATAGGGCAGGCTCCCTTTCCAAGCGTCTAATTTGGAAAAAATGATGTCGTTCATGTCTTCCATTTTTAAGGAGGCGAAAGAGCGAACTTGCTTTACAAGTTGATCTACTCCAAACTGCGTGCCTTTTTCATTTTCAAGTTCAACAACACCATCGGTATATAACACCAATGTAGATTTTGCTTGAAGTTGCAATTGCCCAACTTGAACGTAGGGCAATTCATCGAGCATGCCCAGTCCAATGCAGCCCTCGGTGAGTAGGGTAGTGGATTTTCCACTGAGAATAAAGGGCTGGTTATGACCGGCATTGACATATTGCAACTGCCGTGTATAGGCATTGTAGTGTGCAATAAAAAAGGTAATGAATTTTTCACCTTTAGCGTTTTTCATCACTAGCTTATTGAGTTCTTCCATTAAAAATGCCAACTCAAATCTTTGGTATTTAAATAAAGTTCGGATGGTGGCTTGAAAGTTGGCCATCAATAGTGCAGCGGTGATGCTTTTACCACTCACGTCGCCGATGCAAATGATGTATTCTTCGTCGCCGAGAGGAATAAAATCATAGAAGTCTCCGCTGACGGCATGCCTCGGAATGTATCGACCAGAAATGTCCATCTTTTTATTCGATGGTAGGTCCTGAGGAAAAAGAAGTTTTTGCATTTCTGAAGCGAGTTCTAACTCTTTAGAAATGTGTTCTTTGATGTCATTTTTCGCGCTTAGGTTTCGGTTTTCAAGTGCTACACAAATGATATTTGCTAAAGTGCGGGCAAATGAAAAATGATCTGCTGTGAGTGTTTCTGTTTTTTGATTGGTGGAAATAAGTAAAAAAGCTAAGGGCTTGTCTTGATGATGAATTGGTATCACCGCTTGAAAATCTTGCAAAGCAGGGTGGTTTGAAGATGCCACCAAGGTGATCTCTTTAAAGCGCTCTAGTTCTTGGGATAGTTCGTTGGCATCCCATTTATTCTTGAATCCACTTTTAGTGACGATTTCCCACTCATCTTGTTTAGAAAGCAGTGCAAAACGAGTAAAGTAAAGTTGTTCTTTAAGAATGAAAGAAAAAATACGGTAAAGCTGTTCAATGGCTAAATTGGCATTGATTGCATTGGTGAGTTCTAAAATTGAATGGAGCCGATTGTCTTTCATTGATCTGACACTTATCACAAAGTTAATGGATCCAAACAATGGTCTATTTTACTATTTTAAAACTTATGAAAGAGATGATGTTCAAAGCAGCTAATTAAATTTTTGAATTCCTTAAAAAGTTCTTGTTTTTCAAAAGGAAATACCTATCTTTGCATTCCATTTTCTGAAATAATTAAAAATGAAACAAGATATCCACCCTTCAGACTACCGTTTAGTCGTATTCAAAGACATGTCTAACGACTACGCTTTTTTGTGCCCTTCATGCGCAGAAACCAAAGAAACTATTTCTTGGGAAGACGGCAATGAATATCCTCTAGTGAAGCTCGATATCTCACACAAATCACACCCGTTCTTTACAGGTATCGCTCAATTTGTGGATACGGCTGGTCGTATCGATAAATTCAAGAACCGTTACGGTCGTCATATGAAATAATAGCGACGCACCGCTTTAAAATAACACTACAATTAAAAGGCTCCAATTTGGAGCCTTTTTTGTTTGCTTCAATTTCCAAGTGATTTATTTGGCAAACTTTGCTGCCGCTCTAAAAAGTCGGTCGTTCATGGCTTTGCCTAAGCCTGAGTCTATGAAAGGTTGGATGTATATTTTTTGCATCCCAAGGCCATCTGCGTGGTGCAAGGTGGCATAGAGATTACGTGCAGCTTCTTCAAGTAAATTGGCATTACTCAAAATCAAATGAGGACCTTCGATTTCCAAATTATTGGTAATCGTTATTTGCACGGCCGTATCTTTTTCATGTATTGGCTTGAATCCAAGGTAAAGGGGTGTTTGTGTGGCGTAATGGTATTTCACCATTCCGCTGGTCAAAATGCCACTCTCTTCTTTGTTTTTGGTTTCGGGTATGTAGCCCAATGCAGTTTGTAGCGCTTCGGCAGTAATGCCACCGTGCCTAAATATCACAACTTTGTTGTCCTGTAATCCAATAATGGTTGATTCCAAGCCATGCTCGCAACTGCCTCCGTCGAGTATATAAGGGATGCGCCCATTGAGTTGTTGGTATACATGCGAAGCATTTGTTGGGCTTACCTGGCCATATAAATTCGCACTTGGTGCTGCTAGAGGTCGATCCAGTTTTACAAGGAGCTTCTGAAGGAAGGGGTGTGCAGAAAATCTGATCGCAACGGTTTGTTGACCCCCCGTAATAAAAGAGCTCACCACGCTGCTCTTCTCCACAATAAAGGTCAATGGGCCAGGACAAAATTCTTTATAAAGAACCTTGAATACCGATGGGAATTCGTTGATATAGGGGAGCGCTTGTGGTAAATCGGCAAAATGCAATATCAAGGGGTTGCTGGTGGGCCTATTTTTGGCAGCAAAAATGCTTAGTACCGCATCTTCATTATTAGCATCGGCAGCTAATCCATAAACTGTTTCAGTTGGTATAGCTACCGTTTGCCCTTGCATTAAATACTGTAGCGCAACAGCAAGATCCTGACCAACCCTTGTTTCCATAGGACAAAGTTAGCCTAAAACTTAAAAAAATGAGGTGAAATGTTTGTACAAATACTTTTTGAAGTTAACTTTGTGTAGAATTATTCTAAATAAGATGCAACTGATCCTCGCCGATAGCAATGAACTGATTTTACTGGGCTTGAGAACTATTTTCAATGCCCAAAAAGACATCCATATTGTTGGCGAAGCTAAAAATCAACAAGAACTACTCGAACAATTACGCACCTTTGGTGCCGATGTGGTGCTCATAGATTTCACAGCAGAAGGCTTCAGTATTGATGTCATCCCTAAGGTGCTCAATCGTTACAAGGACCTCCGCTTTGTGGCCATAACTGAAGCTCAACATGCGTCGATCTTACTGGATGCCCTGAAGTCGGGTATTACTAGCTATGTAAAAAAAGATTGTGAGTTGACAGAAATTATTGATGCTGTGAATGAAACGGCTCGAGGCAAACAATTTTTTTGTGGGCAGTTGCTCGAAACCATACAAAAGGCCAATATAGACTTGACAGAACTCAATGCTGAGGTATTTAGTTGTGAACCTGTTGTATTATCGGAACGTGAAAATGAAATCATCACGCTGATTGCAGAAGGTCAAACCAACGATCAAATTGCAGAAATGATATTTTTAAGCAGGCATACGGTCAATACACATCGCAAAAATATCATGGCTAAATTAGGTGTGAAGAACACCGCGGGAATTGTGATGTATGCCGTTAAAACAGGATTGGTTTCGCCAAATAGATTTTTATTTGCGCCTAGCCTAAACTAAAAAGTCAGAAAGCAAGACTAAATTTCAAATTAAAAAGTCTTTGAGTGAGGTAGTTCGGAACGGAATAAAACTTGCCTTGTACGTCCTGAATCCATTGCTTTGAAAGCACGTTATTGACACCAAGCACATTGAATATCTCCAACGAAATCAGTGCTTGATCAAGCTCTTGCCAACCTTTCTTACCTATTTTTGCTTCTGTTCTATTGTGTAATAAATCATAAGAGAGCCCGAGATCTACGCGAAAATAAGCGCGCATGCGCAGCGTATCCTTGTAGCGAGTAAAATCCGGCGGACCATAAGGCAAACGAGAACCATACTGTAGTCCCATTTGTACTTTAAAAGCTTCGTATCCAGGCATTTGGTCTTGAACCAAAGCACCAAAAGTGAGCCATTGGTCTGTGGGTCTTGGAATAAATCCAGGGAAAATTACCGCTGAATCAACTACAGTTTGATCTTGGCTGTACCCAAAAATAATCCGCTCACCTGCAGCATTGTAATAGTTGGTATATTGGTCTGCTATGATATCTTCTTTGGTCGATAATAACCCGAGCTTAAAGAATGATTGTATGCCTTCAACAAATTCACCGTGCACATTTATATCAAGCCCATAGGCGTATCCCACAGCATTATTAGTGGCGTAATATCGTGTTCTGACGTTTTCTATCTCATAGGGATTGACGTCCCATAGGTATTTGTAATACAATTCAGAATTCAATTTGAATGGAGTTTGTCGTCCCCACATTTGAAATAAGAATTCAGTGCCCGCAACCAAATGAAAGGACTTTTGCGCCTGCACACCAAGCGCCAATTGACCATCAAAAGTTCTGAATTCGCGGTAAAAGGGCGGTTGGTAATATAATCCTGTGGATAGTTTAAAGAGCAGGCCACGGCGTACAGCCGAACCATTCTGCCACATGTAGGCCGCTGGAGCATAAGAGAAACTGAGCCTTGGAGTCAAGTATGGTTCTTGATTGATATGCGTATATCCACCGCGTAGACCCAATTGAAAATTGAATTTTTGGGTCGAAACATCGAGGGTGTCTGCCCAAGAGTGCTTTGTGCCATCTGCTTTAAATTGACCACTTACAGCTTTATGTCTATTGACTTTTGTCCATGAATTGGACCACTGTGCATAGGCATTAGCGCGCCAACTATGGAGCTCAAGATTTCCTTTGATAGTTTCATATAGTATGATTTGATTCGGCTCAGTTTGTGGCAGGCTATATCCGGATGAATCTATGAGCCGCCATTCAGAGAGTATATCATTGAAATGATCTGATTGAAATTGAGCCCCCCATGCCAATTGATTGTAGCGTTTTTTAGTTTTGTTTTCATCCAAATAAGCATCTCGAATCAAATAACTACCGTTATGATAAATCGAATAGATTTGCGCATTTAATCGGTTGCGTGCATGATTTAAAAAACCCCCAACACCAAGCGTAGCAATGGAGTCGCCGTAGGCTTCTTTGGATGGGTCTGTTTCTAGTTCATTGATGTAGTATTGACCGAGAATATCAAAATATTCGCGTTCATCTGATTGAAAAGCCGAGGCATAAAAATCTAATTTGGTTTTATTTTTGGCATATTTAAGGGAAGTTCCGCCCATCAGGGTCTGAAAATTTGAATTTTCTTGACCTTCAAAATAAATCATCAAACGATAGGCTTCATTGGCCGTACCAAAATCAGATTGTGCTGTTTGTGGTGCAAAGCGATATGCATTGGTTGAAAAATGACCTAAAAAACTCCAGGTCCAATTTTCATTGAGTTGGTAGTTGGTCAGTACTTGGGCATCTGCAAATACTGGATTGTAAGCTCCTTTGGTGGGTAGGGAATTCAAGAAATAGCCATTGGAGCGGTAGCGCGCCCCGACTAAAAAATTAAAACGTTGATTGATAGATTCTTCTACGTGTGCCTCGATACCGAGCAAGGATGCCATCGCAGAAGCATGAAATTCGTCTGGAGTTTTGTAGGTAATATCTAATACTGAGCTGAGCCGATCACCATAATTTGCAGCAAAGCCACCGGCACTAAAACGCACGTCTTCTACCAAGGAGGAGTGTATAAAGCTCATGCCTTCTTGTTGGCCGCTCCGGGTTAAAAAAGGTCTAAAAACTTGAAATCCATTGACATAAACTAAGTTTTCGTCATAGTTCCCGCCTCGGACATTGTAATTAGACGTGAGTTCATTATTCGAGGTAGCAGCAGTGGTTAGGGTGAGGGTCCGCTCTAAGCCAACAATGCCCTTTAGATTGAGTTGAGGAAGTGGTTCTATCTCAAACGGATTTTGGCCTTCCTGACGAACAACTACCCCTTGGTTATCTTGAATTTTAAAAACTTGATCAGGAAGTTCTTGAAGGCTATTGTTGTTATTAATTACAGTACTGATCGAAAGTTCAGTGCCCTGATAGAAATAATGAATTTCGATGATTTGCCCCTTTTGTATATTCGCAAAATCGTAATATCCTTGGGCATCTGTCTGTGTTTGCCTTGAGATATTTATTGACTGGTTATCGTTGACTTTTAGAATTACCTTGGCACCTGCAGCCGGTTGATTACCTCTTAGATAGCAATGTCCAAAAATTGTAATATTCTGAGTCCAGCTGACATAGGTTGTAAGGATCGATAAAAGAAGTAAAATTTGCTTCATTGCCACAAAGTTACAATCCTTAACGACCATTTCCTCGCTTTATTTGGATTTGGATCATTTTCTTGTTCTAGATCTTTGCTTACATTTGTTTTTATGTTACCCCAGCAGAAAGTAACCATAGGCCGAAGAGAGTGGGCCACTTTGCCAGATTTTGGATTGCTGAAGCTCGACGTGAAAGTCGACACTGGGGCTTATACATCGAGTATACATGTGGATTCTTGCTATGAGAAGGATGGAAAATTACATGTGATTTTTCTAGACGATAAACATCCTGCATTCAATGGTAAAGAAATTGTATTTACGCACTACAGAATCAAAAAGGTAAAAAGCAGTAATGGTGAATCCCAAGAGCGATTTTTTGTTAAAGGAAATATTTGCATTGCGGCCTTGTGTTTTGAAACTGAATTCTCATTAACTAGGCGCAAAGGCATGCGCTTTCCCATTTTATTGGGAAGAAAGCTGCTCAACAAACGATTTGTTGTCGACACTAGCCTCAAATATTTGCACCAATTTATTTCAAACACTATATGAAAATCGCCATCCTATCAAGAAACGGCCAATTGTATTCAACCAAAAGGCTTGTAGAAGCTGCTCAAGCGGCCGGGCATGAAGCTCATGTCATAGATCATTTAAAATGTAACATCGAAATTGAACAAACGGGTCCTGCATTGTATTATCAAAACGAATATTTAAAAGGATTTGATGCTGTAATTCCCCGAATCGGTGCTTCTGTTACATTTTATGGTACGGCTGTTGTGCGCCAGTTTGAGATGATGAATGTATTTACTGCCGTTGGGTCAAGAGGGATCATTCATTCTAGAGATAAATTGCGCTGTTTGCAGGTGCTTTCAAAGGAAGGGATTGGCTTGCCAAAAACCGTCTTTACGAATTATTCCAAAGATGTGAAGCATGTGGTGAAAAGCGCTGGTGGTGCTCCGGTTGTCTTGAAGTTATTGGAGGGTACCCAGGGCCTTGGTGTCGTATTGGCTGAAAATTTAAATGCAGCTCAGTCTGTTTTGGAGGCATTCAATGGGCTGAAGGCTCGAGTCATTGTTCAAGAATTCATACGCGAAGCCAAAGGAGCTGATATCCGTGCATTTGTCGTAGATGGAGAAGTGGTTGGCGCCATGAAACGTCAAGGGCTACCAGGCGAATTTCGTTCAAATTTGCATCGTGGTGGGAGCTCTCATGCCATTGAATTAACCACTGAAGAAAAATATACTGCAATTTTAGCCGCCAAAGCAGTTGGTTTGGGAATTGCAGGGGTAGACCTCTTGCAATCAGAACGCGGGCCACTGGTTTTGGAAGTAAATTCATCCCCAGGCCTCGAAGGAATAGAAAAAACAACCCAAACTGATATCGCTGGTAAAATAATTGCTTATATTGAGCGCAATGTCAATCGCTAAAAAGTCCTTACTTCCCAAAATGTGGATTTTAGGTCAGGAAATTATTCCCGGCAAAAGTATTCAACTTAATTTGGAGGTGGCCCACTTGCATACCCGCACTCCCATACAAGTGCCTGTGCTGGTGGAAAGAGCCAAAGAGCCAGGGCCCACCTTGCTTGTCATGGCTGGATTGCACGGCGATGAACTCAATGGCATTGAAATTGCACGTCGCTTTTTGCGTAAGAAACTCAATAAACCTTCATCAGGTACTATTATTTGCTTGCCAATATTAAACATATTTGGCTTTTTAAACCTCAAGCGTGAATTGCCCGATGGCCGAGATCTCAATCGTAGTTTCCCCGGAAGTAACAAAGGATCATTGGCCGCACAGTTTGCTTTTCATTTCATGAAAGAAATCGCCCCACATTGCGATTACATCATCGATTTTCATACCGGAGCAGCCCAGCGCAATAACTTTCCTCAAATACGTTGTGTGTTTTCAGATCAGGAAAGCTTAGAACTAGCTAAAGTTTTCAATCCGCCCTTTATTTTGAATTCGAGCCTCATTGCCAAAACGCTACGAGAAAGCATTGTGAAGCAAAAGAAAAAAATACTGCTCTTTGAAGGAGGAAAAGCCAATAATATTGAAGAGAATGTTGTTGAAGAAGGCCTCAACGGGCTCAAACGCGTAATTACACATTTGGGTATGCGCAATTATAAAATGGATATTTCCAAAGACCGCCAACCTATTTTTGTCGGAGAAAACAAATGGATGCGCGCGCCTTCGAGCGGAATGTTTCAGTGCTTTGTTGCCAACGGCACCGCAGTTCAAAAAGGTGAGATATTGGCCTTGGTAACCGACCCCTATGGTAAATACGAAAAGAAAATAAAGGCCAGTCAGGCAGGTTTTGTGATTTGTATCAATGAAGCGGCCGTTGTATATAAAGGCGATGCCATCATCCATCTGGCTAAGGAAAAGCCACAATCATAAGTTTAAACCAATCACGATGAAGAACTTTATTTTTTTAATTGCGTTTACAGGATTGACACTGTCTCTCTTTGGGCAAAATTCCTTTACACCACAGCAATTTTTAGGCTACCATATTGGTGAGCAATTTACGCGACATCACCGAGTGGTGGATTATTTCTATGCATTAGAAAAAGCATTCCCAGAAAATATCAAGGTCGTTAAAACAGGCCAAACTTATGAAAAGCGTGATCTCTTGTTGGCATATATTGGTACGGCAGAGAATTTAAAAAAACTGGAAGAAATTCGTCAAAAACACCTGAGCCAAGATACTGATGAAAAACTAGCCATCGTTTGGCTCTCTTATAATGTGCATGGTAATGAGAGTTCGGGAACCGAAGCTGCCATGCAAACAGCCTATCGCTTACTTACAGACAAAAAAGGCTACTTAGAAAATACAGTTGTGATCATGGATCCTTGCCTCAATCCAGACGGCCGAGACCGCTATGTGAATTTCTATTATCAGTATGGTGCCAACCCAATAGATATGGACCGATTTAGTGCAAGCCACAACGAAAGTTGGCCAGGTGGGCGCCCTAATCATTACCTTTTTGACCTCAACAGGGATTGGGCTTGGATGACCCAAATCGAGTCATCAATTCGCGTTCAGCAATACAACCAGTGGTTGCCCCATGTACACGTGGATTTTCACGAGCAAGGGATCAACGAACCTTATTATTTTCCACCTGCAGCCGAGCCATACCATGAAGTGATTACTGACTGGCAGCGTGAATTCCAAAATGAAATTGGCAAGAACCATGCAGGATATTTTGATAAAGCAGGTTGGCTATATTTTTCAAAAGAGATTTTCGATTTGCTTTATCCGAGCTATGGCGATACGTACCCAACCTACAGTGGCAGTATTGGCATGACTTACGAACAGGGTGGAAGTGGCCGAGCGGGCTTAGCTGTCATAACCCAAGTAGGTGATACCCTTCGGTTGGCTGACCGCGTAGCACATCATGTTACGACTGGGCTTTCTACAGTAGAAACCAGTGCGCGCAATGCCCAAAAGCTAGTTGCTGAATACCAGAAGTTCCGCAAATCTAAGAACTATGCTTATCAAACTTTTGTGTTGCGGGGTACTTTTGCGCAACTTGAACCTGCCTTGGAGCTATTGCAAAAAAATAACATCCAATGGGAAAAGGTTTCAACGAGTACACAACTGACAAGTGCCAAAGGCTACCACTATCAAACAGGTGCAGTAGAGCCTTTCAAATTACAAATGGGCGATATTTTGGTATCAACCCAACAAGAGAAGGGCACCTTGGTGTCAGTCCTGTTTGAGCCGCGCACCAAACTTTCTGATAGCCTCACCTACGATATCACTGCCTGGACGCTTCCGCACGCCTATGCGCTCGATGGTTATGCGGTTGCCACCGAGCTCAAAGCAACTCAAAATTTATTAGAGCAAGCACCATCAAAATTCTTTGCAACAGAGGGTTTTGTTGCCTATGCAGTGCGTTGGGAGTCGATGCTCACTGCACGTTTTCTCAATGCCATTCAATTGGCAGGAATGAAGGTATATTTTCATGAAAAAGGATTTGCTTATCAAGGTAAAACTTATGCACCCGGAACACTGCTGCTCATTACAGGCGAGAACAAACATCTTGATTTTCATGAAGTAGTCAATGATTACGCACGTCGCTATAGCGTTGATATCACAGGGCTTTTAACTGGCATGATGGATAAGGGGCCCGACTTGGGTTCGTCATCGGTAAAAATGGTGCCGAATCCCCGCGTTGGTATTCTGGCCGGAGAAAGCTTCTCTTCTTTGAATGTTGGTGAAATCTGGCATTTCTTCGAGCAGCAATTGAACAAAGCAGCTCATCTTATTTTTGAAGACGATCTGAGCGCTGCGCTTACTAGCCTTGACGTTTTGTTTGTGCCAGAAGGCGGTTTTGACATTTCTGGCAATTCAGCGCTCACCAAATGGGTGCGCGAAGGGGGAAAATTAATCGTTACTGGTGGGGCAGTTGACGCCCTCGCTGACGAACAAGGTTTTGGTATTCGAAGAATTGAAACCCCAGACAGTGGATCGCAACCTGTGGCATACACCAACCAAGAGCGCGATCAAATTTCAGACAATATCATTGGTGCGATCTACCCATGCAAGATTGACAATACGCATCCAATGGCCTTTGGCTATGATTTTTACTACACCCTGCGCCAAGGCGCTACGGTATATGAAATGGAGGGCAAGCCCGTATTTGAACTCCAGAAAAACGCCCAGGCAGTCAATGGTTTTGTGGGTTCACGCGTCAAAAAACAACAATCTGAAGCCGATATCGCAGGAGCGGTCCAATATGGCCGCGGCACTATTGTCTATTTGATAGACAACCCACTTTTCCGCGGCTTCTGGGAGAGCGGTAAATTGATGGTGGTGAATTCCATTTATTTTGTGAATGAATAATTTTTTACTTATGCGGAAGCTATTTATTCTTATTCTACTTCCAATAAAATTATTTGCCCAAAACTGGGCTCCAACTGGTGCGCAATGGCATTATTCTTATTATGGCTTCTTCCCAGCTTATATGGATATTTCCTATACTGCAGACACCCTTATTGAGGGCCAAGCATCTAAAATACTGACCAAAACATATCATGGTTTGGGGTGGAATCAGAGTATTACCTCAGAAACTTTTGGTTATGAATACAGCTATGAAGACAATGGGGTGGTTTACTTGCGCTATGAAAACCAATGGGATACACTCTATAATTTCAATGCGCAAGTCGGCGATAGCTGGCGCATGGCTCGGCAACCCCTCACTAATGTCGTTCCTCCAAATAGCCGCATTAAAATTTTAGCAACTGGAATTCTAATTATTAACAATGAAACTAGAAAATATTTAGTTGCAGAAAAATGTGATTCAGCTAATATTTCTTTGGGGTGGTTCAATGACACATTAATAGAAAATATTGGCTTTCTAAATGACTACTTGCTTCCTTATGACCAATTCGACGGTGCTGTAGACGGCAATGAGGGCGGCCCTTTTCGCTGTTATACGGACAACAATTTTACCACCTACAAGCCAAGCTACACTGAGGTTTGTGATTATATCATGGGTACTCCAGAACTCACGGCAAATGTGTCGTTTCAAGTTTATCCGAATCCGGTTTCAGATTGGATCCAAATTCCTTTGAATTATGTGAATGAGTATATGAATTATTCCATTTATTCTAGTGAAGGAAAAAAAGTTCAAAGGGGCCAAACGGCTGAACAAATCGATGTATTCAATCTTCCTGCCGGGAGCTATACACTTTTGATTGAGAACCAGACGCAAGTTCGCTACGCAAAGGTGTTGGTGATGAGGTAGCTCAAAAGAATAGAGTATAGGCCAGCTGACAGGAAACAAAGCGGGTTTTTTTATCGGTGATCTCGGAGAAAGCTTCATTCAAGGCATTGAAGCCGCCATTGTTCGAGAGTGATATCTGCGGATTCAATGAAAATTCGTAAATATTTTCCTTCTTAGATATCAAATACTTGGATAAAGATAACCCACCAATGAGTTGAGTTTTGTGCCATCCGATGTTTTTGTTCATCATATCTGGGAGCGCGGGGGCCCAATCGCGTTCCATGGTGTAGTTGTCTTTGCTTGCCAATAGATAAGAGGGTATAAGTTGTATTCCCAATTCAATGCCGTGACCCAAATTGCGCGCACAAGCAATTTGCAATTGTGCCAAGTGTTGGGTGCTATTGGAATAGTAGATATCGAAATAAAAAGGATTCGGTAGGTTTAGGTTCAGTTGGGGGATCATTGCAACGCCTCTGTAGGCAAAAAACATAAATTGGTAACCCAAACCTGCAGAGAAATTCCATTTTTTATAGGGTTGCATGGCCTTGATACCAAGTTGGGTAGCCTGTCCGTAGTGGTAGTCGTGGGCAAAGCCAATATTGCTAATTGTAGGGTTGTGATACGTTGCAGGTCCTGTACTGAAATTGATGCCAAAGTGCGGTTTGAAAACAAATTGAGCTTGGCTAGAAAAAAGGAACAAGACAAAAAGTGGAAATAAGATAACTTTCATAGGCCCTGAAATTTATTCGATGACGATATTTACATCCTCTTCTGTTGGGACAGTTATTGAATGGACAATGCCTTCAATTTTGAGGTTTTTATAACTTGGTTCAGTAAGCTCGCCATTGAATTGATATAGATCATCGTTGTAAGGGTTCAATGAATGGATCACTGCGCTCACCTTTGTGCCATCCACAAAAAATGTATCGGCCCAGCGGCCATTCACCAAGAAAATATATTTTTCTTTATCGTGTTCAACAAGTTTGTAGATCTGAAAAGCTCTTTGGGCATAAGATTCATCTAAACTCGATAACCAATAGGTTACGGAGAATTTTCTAATGGTTGGTTTTTCATATCCATACTGGACGCCACAACCAAAAAGAAGTAATGGTAGCAGATAGCTTAGTCTTTTCATAGGCAATAATCTAGCTTTATCGTATGATAATATTACGAAAATTATTGAAAAAAAAATTTAGTGTAAAAATGCTTAGTGCCCGAGGTGATTGTTTTGCCTTTTGGCTATGGCCTCATAGACCACATGTTGCAAATCGGTACGAATGTTCAGATCGCGGAGTTTCCAGTTTTCGGCACTCGGATGCACACGATTGGATAGAAAAATAAACACCACTTTGTTTTTTGGATCGGCCCAGGCAAGGGTGCCCGTAAAGCCCGAGTGCCCGAATGATTGCTGTGAGGCTAGCACATCGCAGGTGCCAC
>Ga0222713_10002849_pt1 | contig 18154 bp, 13 predicted proteins | sample C33_649DmetaG_FD_165061 | JGI IMG/M metagenome (GOLD analysis project Ga0222713, IMG submission 165061) | Estuarine water microbial communities from San Francisco Bay, California, United States - C33_649D | ecosystem: Environmental > Aquatic > Marine > Unclassified | place: USA: California...
TCTTTGGTAAATTTTTTCCAATCAAAAAACCAAGCTTCAAATCTTTTCATTTTACTTAAACCCATCCAGATAAAATTTATATTAACATGTGCAGGAGAATTCAAGCGAAAAAGATTTTCTGCTATCTCTCTAAAGTTTTTATCCTGAAAACGAGCTGGCCATGATGGAAATATAACACTCATATTTAGATGAAAGAAATCTTCATTAATCATGAGATTATCTTCACCCTTAACAACCATTTGAAACCTAGTAAAAAATTTTTCCTTTTGACTTGCGCAATTCTTAAGATAATTAAAAAATTTATTATAATCCTGCTCGTTTTTATCTTGAGAATTAGTCTCAAGAAGATCTGAATGTTGAGTATTTAAATTAACCTTACAAAATGATGAAAGTTCTTCTAAATTAATTTCCGCTTCTTTAGATAAGAGTTCATGTAAAGATTCCACAAGCACATCACGCTCATGAAATGTCATCCATTTACTATGCTCTATTAAAATCTGACCATTTTTTGCAATAAATTTAAATCCAAATACTTTAGAATTCAAATCAGGGCGAATCAGAATATGTTCCATTAAATAGAATCCTTCAGACTTAATATTTATTTTTCTTATGAAATTTATTAGATTTTTTAAAGACTTCATAGCAATAGCATGATTTGAAAAGCGGCTAATCAAAGTCCATTTTTCTTGATCAGGGGCTTTAAAAACTACAACATATATATTCTCATTTTCAGGATCTATTCCGATTCTATAATTTTTTATATCCAGCGCATATTTTAGTATACTTAATTCCTGGTTCTGAAGAAGAAATGCATCATTAGGGATATTATCATTTCTATTAATCTCTCCATTATCAAATAATGCCTTAATTTCAGCTTTGTCCATTAAAATATGGGGCATATCATTTTGCCAAGAAGATTCAGCTGATTGTTTTGTTCTTTTTAAAGATGCCAATCCTGATTTAGCCCCAACAGGCTCAACACTAATATTTTCGTTATCCAGTACAGAACTTAACTTTCTTCCTATACTGTCATCAGAAATATAAAGTAGTAATCTCATTTTAGATTCAAAATCCCATTGATCAATTGTTTTTTTCGATTTCAGGTAATTAAAAGCTCTGAACCTAGATGAACTGAATTTTGAAAGATTCTTTAAAACAGATGATTTCCATTTAAGCTCGGTACTTATTCTATCATCATTTAGATAGGATTCATATAAAGTAGAATAAAGATGAACTGGATAAGGGTATAAAAACTCATTAAATCTGGCTAAAAGATGGTCAAAAAGTTTATTTTTCCTTTTTTCAAAAGTTCTATCAGTTTCTAATGAATCTTTTAGGGATTTTATATAGCCATTATTTTCATCTTTTTTAAATAACTCCCAATCCTGCTTAGACATTTCAGGATAGTTTGTGGAGAATTCCTTTAACAAGTATTTAACATCTGGAACGTTGTATAGCGTATTCAGATAATACGTATTTAAACCCTTATTGTCTATATCAACTGATAAAACATTGCCAATATTAGAAAGCTGAGTCAAATAATTAGCCATGATTTGCTCAAAAAAAAGTAAGTAACCTTTCAATTGTTTGGCTTGTGCCTTTCGAGACAATGGTGTTTTGTCTGCAAGACCTTCTTTTCCAATTCCATAGATCTTTGGAAAGTGATTTTGAATTGAATGATAAATTCTATTATCGCGATAATTACCTCCTATTTGCTCTTTTTCAGAATTGGAATAAAATGATGAAATAAAATCTCTTTTATCGGATTCTCTAACTTTTTGCAAAATAGAACGAAAAACAGGTCTCTTTACAGTTAATTCCAAATTATCTTTAAATAACTTAATATGCTGCTCTGATAATTTAATATCTAATAGAGCAAATGCATCTTCGCCAATTTTAAAGGGTTTGTTAAACCTACTTTGATGTCCGTTAATTATCTTTAAATTTTTAACTGAAAGCACTCCATCAATTTGGGATATTGACTTAATTAGTTCAGTTGGATCAATTAAAATTTTTCTATCAGTAAGCTCATTTTCTGGAATAAAACCATTCTTTAAAAGAGGACCATTATAGATTTGGTCAATACTTAATCCTTTATTTAAAAGTTCATCCTGTGTATAATAGTTCACAGGTTGATTTAGAGTGTTCTCCAAGCGGTGATATACATAAGCTAAAATTTCTTCAGCAAGCCGATGAGGTTCGATCATTATCTCAGCTTCGACTGTCAGTTTTTCAGGTTTTAAAATGATAATTTCATCAAGTATATCCTCACATAGATTTCTCCTTGACACAAAACATTTACGAACTTGATCAGCTATATTTATTGAAATATTATCATCTAGTAATAATTTTTCTGCTGTTTTAGGATCAACCTGAACAACAACACTATATAGACCACTTAAAGCACCATAAGAGTACTTTGATTTTAATGGATAAAACCAAACGTTTTTAACTACTTCAATCTCATCAATTATAACTTTTCGGAAATCATTGATAGTTACCGGACTAGTAGTTAAAATTTCCTCTTTGATAAAAAAAGCATTCTTCTGGTAGTCAATAGTACCATTTTCATTAGCTAAAAGATCCTGAAGAGGAAAATCAGTTCTATAAGCAAGCTCCGTAATGCTAAAACATAATTGTTCTAGAATCGTTAAACCAGGGTCATGAAGATTTAAGTCGGTCCAGCTTTTACCAGACAATTGTTGAATTAATTCAATTCCACTTTTACGCAAATAGTCAAAATTCAACGAAGGTTTCTTCAGAGCATCTTTTTCTATGGTAACTGGCTTGATCATTTTCTAATTAAATAAAATTATTCGTTTGGATCAAGAAATAAAAAATCGTCCCATAAATGAGTTATACTATAATGAATATTTACATTTTCTCCATAGTTACTATTTGATCTAATTTCTAGATTGTAATTATGAGTTGTTCCAGTCCATCTGAGATTTAATTTATTCCAGAAACGACCATAATAGGTTTGCTGCTTTTTAATTTTACTTCCTCTAGGCCCATAAATACCTAAGGCTATAGCATGCATGAGTGCAAATCTACCAGTACCTTTTTTACCAGTTCTGGCCATAATTTCAAAAGATTGACAATGATCTAATTTTTCAAGAATAGTGTGCCAATTTCCATCTGCTGGTCTTGAACCACTATTATAAGTACCAATTCTGCCCTGCATAGCGACAAAACCATTGACCTCCATTTTGAATCTATCATCGCATTTTGTTCCAACACCTAATTTCCCGTTAGTATGAAAAAAAAAGCTATTGTTATTTTCATTTTTAACTCCTTCAGGAACTTCAAATGGTTTTAATGTCAAGCTTGTAGGATCCAATTCATCCTTAGAAATCAGAAAAAAGGGATCTTGCTCATTAAGATCTTTATAGAAGGAAATCAAATTTTTGGCTTCTTCAATTGAAGAAATACGTAATCCATTAATGTCATCTTTGGAAAAACCATCATCAACCTTATGAACCATAGAATTAATGAGGTCTGAATAATGTTTTTCTGATGGCACCTTACCGTTTCTGAAAAACTCTTTTAGTTGCTCTCTACTTTGATATTGTTTTTTCTTTCCCATACCCTATTTTATATTGTGGCTGATAAAAAGGTTAATATATTCCTTTTCATCCATATTTGTAGATGTAGTTTTGCTTTCTTCAGATAATGGCGATGAAATTTTATCGTAAATAATCATTTCATCAGAAATGGCAAGATTACCAATTCCTACCTGTACTGGATCAGAATATACTGCTTCTTCCATTATTGTAAACATATGCTCATCTGAAGGAATGATAACTGCTTCAGGAACTGATCCTTTTATGTAATTCATATTATTTAACCCAAGATCATTCATGCCAGAAAGATTCTCGTCATTATGCTCATTTGACCAATTAAAGAAATGTAGCACAGAAAAACCTGTTAAATATTCAATATATGGTCTTTTTTTAATGTAATTTAATAACTCTGTAACATAAATATGTGATCCGATTTTAAATGAAGAGCTAGATTCATACAGCCATGGACATAAATATCTTTTTATATCATCATTAAGCTTTTGCATATAATAACCATGATCGTTAGAATGTTTTCCAGCGAATTTAACCTTTCCTACAAGTTTAATCTTTTCATAAACAGGATTATCCACCTCAATATCAACAAATGGTGAGATACCTGCTTTTATAAAGTTTTTTATTTTATATAAATCAGCTAGGTTTACTCTAGGTTGATTATTGGTAAAAAAAACTTCTTCAGCTTCCTTTGGTACTATAATTATCCTGATTTTTTTATTTCCAAATGATTGAAAATTATTTAATGATGATTCAGTAGAAATACTTTTTGCCATCAATAGCTGTGGAAACTCTTCTAGAATTGATTCTTCTATATCTCTGTTAGTGACCATTCTATTTTTGTGCCTTAAACGTTCACTAACCCTTAAATAATATTGGTCAATAGTTTCTGCTGGCTTTCCATCATATGAAGAGAATAACTGATGAACAGAATTGATCCCAGTTATTTTGTTTCTGAAAGATTTGATCGTATTAGGTGGTAATTTAATATCTGTAATCTTTGAATTGATATCAATAATACGGGTGGCTGTAAGAGCATGTGGATAAACCCCAATCATTTTAGACTTTACATTCCATTGACCACTACATGATGCTCTTAACCAACAAAGGTTAGGTAAAATTCTCGTACTTCCATTCTGTATATCTTCCGGTATTTTGATTCTAACAATTCCTGTATTAATAAAATTATTTGTACTATCATATAAAACCTCTCCTTTATCTAAAATTATCCAAGCATTATCATACAAATAACTCCAAATAATTGATTCCGGTTCTTTTAAATTGACAGAAAAATTTGTTGGCTGAAAATGAAATAAAAGACTTAATTCTTGTTTAGGATAAAGATCTTCTATTCCTATATAAAGATTATTTTCAAATTCAAAATCAGGAATAAAGTTATAGGGTTGTTTATCACTTTCAGGATAAACATTTACATAGCCAAAAGGATATTGATGGATTATCTTTAATGCTGAATCCTCATTTTTAGCTGTTTTAATAAGTATTTCTGAATGTTCAAGTGTATAGTCTACTGTTATTGACTTAATAACAGGAATATGTGGCGGATTTGGTAAAGGACGTGTTTTTGAAAATCTTTTTGAATTATGTAATACAGTTTCTGGAAAAATCTGAGGATATAGCCTTGAACCAAAGGCTTCTTGAGGAGAAGAAAATTCAAGTCTAATAGCCCCTTCAGTAAAATTGACATCAGGTATGATTCCTTCATTCTGTAGAAGTGGTCGATTAGGTAAATTAAGTCTTTTTAAATCAATATCTCTTATTTCTGATATTTCTGACAATATATCTGAACCGAAATCACCTCGAATAGTATTAAATAAATTAAATTCCTGTCTATTTGATAATGATGGTTTAAACTTTCCCTGCGATAATCCACTTAGCTTAACCTTGAAAGAATCATTCCTAATATTTGAATTGTATTCTTTCAAATAGGTTTCCCATCCTCCTGAAGCCCTAGGAAGATCTATCCATTCCATTTTTATAGTAAAGTCTTTGGTATACCTGTTGAATATATTTGTATTCTTTATATCAAGGTATGACCCTAAAACAGGCTGAGGGCCAAAAGGATGAAAAGGGTTATCAGGACTAACATTACCGACATTATTCTGCAGTTTTACTAATTTACCGCCAATTACTTTTGAAGAAATAGTAACACGCTCAATTAATAATTTTCTGAAAAATGAAAATGGATTATGTGTTGAGTAATTATTTAAAATTAATTTTATTATTGGCCATTCTGAATCATAGTTATGGCCATGTTTTTCGGCTGAGTAAATATCAATAGCAGAATCTACAGGAGATAAGTCGAACTTTATTTCAAAATTTCTTTCTGCTATATTAATTTTAATTGTATACCATTTTACCTCCTCCCAACCGTTAGATGAAGTAAAACTAATTATAAAAGCATCAGATAAAAGCTCATGACTTACGATTTGAAAAAGCTTTCCTGTTACACTTGAATAGTTCTTAAAATAATGAATTAAATTCCCAAAAGATAATTGTTCAAAATATATGGTCAACATAATACTTCTCTGACCCTCAATTTGATAGAGTATGGGTGAGGCAAGTATAATTCCAATATCCGTATCTTCCATTGTACGATCATCATCGGATAGCTCATATTGACTTTCACCAAGAACTGGCCAAGAATGATTTACAGAATTTTGATCAAAAAAGTTTGATGCTTGAATGTTTTTATGTGAAGCTTTATAGAGCTCAATCTCTTTAACATCCTGGTTATCTTGATTTTGAGAAACAACCTGTATGTGTTCATCTAGAATTAAGGTTCTAAGTTTTTTTATTTTTGCCTTGGTTACAATTAGATCATCATTAATTGCGTAGAAAAGTAAATTAGAATCAACCTCAGCCTGTAGTTGTTCTCCTCTTTTAAGAATAACTTGATCAATTGTTGAGGGATCAAATACTATATGAACTGAATCAGGTTTAGCAGAATTTGATTGAAGTTCAAGAATATTTTTGTAGTAGTAATCAAGATGATCTGATGTTAGGTTATTGAGCTGGTTATTTAAATGTTCAAATAACTTAATAAAAGTAATGCACAAGGAAATATGCGGAGGGTATTCATTTTTAAGAAGGTCATAATCCTTAAAATAGAATGCAGTTACTGCTAATAAATTGTTATACTTAGACCTAAGGTTAAAAAAAGATTCTTTAATATAGAAAAGAGCTGGTAATATTATAATTTTTGATTCTGCTGCTTCAGTAAATATCTGTGGAACAAAAACATCGGGATCAGTATATTTTTCAGGATAAACAAAGGCAAATGATTCTCCAAAATGATTTTCAGCTTGTTTATTATAAGCTATAATTTCTGAAATTTCTTTATTTAACCCTTCTATTAAAGTTCCAAGTTCAAGGCTTATTTTATCTGAATTATTTCCATAATCAAATTTATTAAAGGTTGAATTAAACAGTTTAATTAAATTATTAAGGAATAAAAATAGATTATTTAAAGCCTCTATCGCTTCTTTATCTGAAGATGAAATATGAATTCTAGTTTCAAGTTTTTCAAATTGGATAAAGTAACTTGTAAGATCAAATTCAGTTATGAGTAGAATAAGAATATTTCTATCTGCTTTTAAAAAGTCTTGCCAATTACCCTCAATCTTATCCTTTTCGTTATAGAAATTAACCTGAGAGGCAAAATCAGACATGAATTTTAACAAATCAGAAATTTTACGATCATCAATCTTGACATAATTCGGATCGAGCGCTTTTATTCGTCTCTCATCCTGAGTCATACCATCAATTAAATCAAGTAACTGATCCTTTGCCATTCGCTATATAGTGCCTAAATAGATGAAACATTGGTTCCTTCAATTAAGTAATAAGGAAATACAATATTATGCCTAGAATTGGTGATGATTACCTTAAAATGAATTTTAATATGTAAAAGTCCATCCAAGTCATTTTGTTCTAAAACCTCGGTATTAATGAAAGTAATTCTAGGTTCAAAATTAAGCAGTGAATGATAAATAAGGTGATCCAAACTGGCAATAAGAGTTGAATCCACTTTTTCGAAAACTAGACGCTTAAGGTCACAACCAAATTCAGGCTGCATTAATCGTTCACCGGGTGTCGTACTAAGTATTATTCTAATACTTTCTTCAATATCATTGATATCCGAAACCATTGAAACAGAATAATCCGATTTATTAAACGTAGGTGGAAAACTCCATCCTGTTCCTAAAAATGATTTTACTTCTTCCATTTTTCTATCCCCCAATCATAACTGTTGGACTACCGAGCACAATTGAACCTCCATGAGCAGTAGAATCTCCCACTCGAGCAGCAGGTTTTTTCCCAATCATAACGGTTGCAGAGCCTTTTACAATTGTATCAGGAGGACCGATACAAATACAAGTATCGCCCATAACGGCAGCTGGTAATTTTTCAATTAGAACTGTAGGTACGCCTGGTCCATAAATAGGTCCACCTACATGTGGTGTTGGAGGTATACCTGCATCAACCATCGTACAAGTATGCATATCATTTAATCTTGCAGCCTGTGGCATATTTAATTTATCATAACCATTGCACCTTTTACTACTGTTTGACCAGATGCAGAAATTTCTGCAGAAGCATTACCTTTTGCAGTAAATCCCACCTTTGCGGTATTAGTTATATTTAATCCTTCTACGGCAACATCTTGTTTTGAATTCAGCGATAATTTTCCGGTTGCATCAAGTGTAATGTTTCCAGTAGCCTTAATAACTATATTTTTAGGACTTTCCATTTCAATACCTGATGAATTCAATTTTAGAGTATTGTTATTCTGATCTTTAATTGTTATGCCTTTTTCTTCGTCGTCTAATGTAATACTATTTCCGCCGGGAGTAAAAATTTTAATGATTTTTTTCTCCTCATCAAAATTAATTTCCATCTTACTTTTGGTAGTTATAGCCTTCGTATTATTTTCTTTCTGTATTGTAAAAGCCGCTTTATTTTTACTACTATATAATGATCCAAGTATCACTGGATGAGATGGATCATCGTCAACAAAACCAAGAATAACCTCATCTCCAATCTCAGGAAGAAAATAAAAACCAGCCATATTAGTGGCATAAATATTGGCCATTCTTGCCCATAATGCCTCAACACCTGTCATTCCCGGAATTGTTACCAATAATCTAAATTCAGTCTTTGGATCTTGATCCAATTGTTTAATTATTCCAACTTGGAGCCCATGAACAGCGGGAAATTGTCCGGCAGATGGTGAATATGAAAAATTTGATAGCTCGGAAATTGGTTTAGAGTCAAGACCAAAATTTACTTTAGTTATCCAAGCACCATCCTCAATAGTATGTTCAACCACAGAAATATATGCGTTTCCATTATAGCGATCACTAAGCCCTGCAAGCTGAATCATATCACCAGCATTAACTTCTCCACTACCTTGAAAAGAAACTGATCCTTTTAAAGCAGATAAACGCATTCTAAGTAGTTTTGAGTCAGCCCAAACTTTTAAATTTGCTTCATCCATGGGTGTTCCTGAATAAAGTGTTAAGTCTTGCAGTTCAAATTCATCAGATAAAATATTGGTTTTTAAGTTTCCATGTTCATTTAAACTTGGTTCTGATGCCTTTGAAGCAGTTGTTATTGCAAGATCTTTAGGACTCCAACCAATAGTATTAATACTAGCAGGCTGTCTTTCTCCATCAAATTCTGCATTCAAAGAAAAAATGGAGTCACCATAAGTAACTAAGAGAACTGGAGTCGAATTAAGTTCGGGTTTTTTTACATGAAGTGAATCACCTTCATAACTTACAACCAAACCACAGAAATCTGCTCTAGACAAAATAAAGTCCCAATCGGTGGCAGATTTTTGATATAAATTTTCATACTGAAAAGTTGTTGAATCTACTGTGGCTGATAAAGAGTACTTTTTAATTATTGAAGAAATAATATCAGAATCGTTCTTATCTAAAAAAACTGAATCATTCCTGTTATAGGTCATTTGTACAGCCTTATGTTTACACGTTAAAATAAGGTTGCTTGTACTGTCATTACTGATTTTAATTGCTTGTTTAACAATTATTCCTTTAAAAATAACCAAATTTACTGAATCATAACCGGCACTGATTGAAATTTCCACCCCTGGTATAAGATTTGATTTTTCAGACAATAAAAAATCTCCAACATCAACTGCTCCATCAATTAGTACAATTTCGGCATATGGAATCCTATTTATTTCATAAACTGTGTGAATAGATACTAAGGGATAAGTATCTTCTAATGTGGCTCCATTTACACTAATGCTGATAGATAAAGTTTTACCTACGGTACTTTGAGGTGAACTAATTGCCATAGTTATTTTTTTATAGGTGGAAAATATATCTGATCTCCTGGTTTAATATCCTGGAAACTATTCAACCCATTAACGCGAGCTACTTCAATATAATAAGAACTATCCCCATAAATACGATAGGCCATTAATGGAAGTGTATCACCTGAATTAACTGTCCTTAAATGTGTCAAGTCAGGCGAAGAATTAGCTCCTTCTTGTATTTTGGTTTTATAATCCTTACTCTGTGTAATTGTAATATCTATAGTAGCTCTTAAAGCCTTACCTTGTGGATTAAAAAGGCTATACTTAATGTCTATTTTAGAACAAACACCAGTAAATTTGAGTGTTCCCCAAATAATGAGTAAATAATATGGCCTGTGTATTTCACCCTGATATTTGGTTACAAGGTCTGTGAATTTTTTAATATAATCATCAACATCATTAAATCCAGCAGGCAGTTTAACAACACCAGTCCCATCAACAAAAAAAGTCAATTTCAGATCACTTTGCCCCATACTTTTAAAGCTTTGGGTACTTGCATTAGAGCCAATAGTCTGATCCTGTGTATAATCTACTGTTAATGATCGCTCATAAGCCGATGGGTTAATAAATGCCACAATTGAATCGGATTCCACTCCTTTACAAGAAGGATCCTTAAACCCAAGTATTTTTAATTTAACCAGATTCTGCATATCAGCGTTCAGAAGTATTTTTCATTCGAAGACGAATGTTTTCCATACACTCTTTTACAATCTTATTTTTAAGAGCAATCAATTCATTTGGATCAATTCCTGAAATTGATTTCTTATTATTCTGGTCTACAGATACTTTTATAACTAATTCTCTGATTTCTATAGGCATCTCAATTTACTTTTGTAAAATAATCAAAACATAACTCCATGGTTTCAACTACCAATGTGTTTTCCTGAGCTTTAAATTCTGAAATCTTCATTGCTACAGGATATGCATTAACGAACATCCAGGAGGAAATTGGTGCTCCTGTTTGATCGAGAAGGTTAAGATTAACAATTTTAGGAAAAAAAGTAAATAATTCGAAACTAGTTCTGGCCCATGCTATAAGTGGCGAGCCAATTAACATTCCTCTTTTAAGTATGAGGTTTTCATAATTAGGAGGGGTGGGGAAACGGTGTATAAACCTATTTTCCCCACCCTCTTCTACATTTTTTGGAGTTATTTTAACATTAAGTCCACTAACTTCCTGAAAACTACCTTCATTTACTCCCATTATTCCCTCTACATTTATTTTAAAACTAAAACCTACAGGTGGGTAATATTGACTAGTAGTTATCATAAATTATTATGCGCTTAATGAAAGGCCTTCATGTGCCAATTCCATCGTTTCAACTGCAATTTCATTCGCATCAGCTTTCATATCTGATACAGTCATTTTACATGGAAATGCATTCAATAACTTCCAGCTCATTGCCACAGCATTTGTTTCATCAAGTAAACTAATCAAAATAGTTGAACGTTTTATTGTGTTCATTTTGATCAAATTATACTTATCCCAAAGTGCTTTATCACCCTTAAATATTCCCTTTTTGAGGGTAATATTTCCAAATTTTTGTATACCAGGCATTTTCACAGTAGAATAAACCTTACTGTTACCTCCTCTGTATTCAATAACCTGAGTTTCTGATGATAACCCGGTTACTTCCTGAAATATAAGCTCTGCATCGTCCCATTTAACTTGAAATGAAAACTTGACTAACGGCCATGTTGCCGTTGACTGTGCTGCTCCATCTTCTGCCATAATTGTAATATTTATTAAATGTAAATAATAAGTTTAATTAATTGATTATGATTGTTGCATTTGTTGTTGGAAAGTAATTACGATAAACTCAGCTGGGCGAACCAAAGCTACTTTTACTGTAATTAACATTTTTCCATCAAGTATATCAGTAGGTGTCATTGTAGATCCCAACCCAATTTGTACATCAAAAGCAATCTCAGGTGCGGCACCCGCAAGAGCTCCTTGCTTCCAAAGATTTATTAGGAAATTCTCTATCATACTTTTTACTGTAATCCAGGTATTTGCATCATTTGGCTCAAACACATAAGCCCTTGCAGCTAACTTTATTGATTGTTCAATCATAATCAGTGTCCTTCTAACATTGATATATCTCCAATCTTGGCTATTTCCATCAAGTGTACGGCCACCCCATACTAGGCATCCAATACCAGGGAATGAACGGATAACATTAATTGATTTGCCAGCCATCACATCTACATTAAGACTTTGCTGACCTTCACTTGAAATGTTAACAGCTGGTGCATTAACCATATTAACTGAAACATTTGCAGGTGCTTTCCAAACTCCTCTGCTGTTATCAACTTGAGTATAAATACCTGCCATTGCTCCACTTGGAGGAAGCTGATTTAGTTTGGTACGAATTTCAGAAAGAATATTGCTATAAGTAGGACTTACAGCTTTTAATCCCTGATGCAAGTGTTTTTTAGCTGTAAGCAAATCAGGCGATCCTGCTTCAAACTTTGCACTATCCACATTGTATTTTGCATAGATATTCTTTGCATCAGCTTCAGGTAAAAGTGTAGAAAGATCACCATCAACATTCTCAAAATCTATTTCATCATTCTGAACAATTGAAGTGTTCAGCCATGGATAATAAGCTGCACCATAATTCAGAAAATTAATTCCAATAGCTTCACGGAAATTAGTAATGACTTCTGCCGTTTCATCTGTAGGATCTTGTTTTACAACATCAAGTATTGCAAAACGGCTTTGCATTTTGGCACAATGTGCAAGTACCTTTTGGTAAATACCATAACATTCTGCACCTAAGGCGATTGCATCAGGAACTACAACTAGTGTTGGCTCAAATTCCTTTTCCAAAATGTCTAGAACTTCAAAATCACCAGCTTTTATTTCTAATGAATCTGCACCACCATATAGACCAACAGACATGATGTAGCATGGACCACCACCATTAGCATAAAAAAGACGAATACTATTGAACATGTAAGCAATATGCCCATCTTTAAATGCTACCTTTTTTGGAGCTCTATCAAGCATAAATGATTGTTCATCACCAACGCTTGAATCCTCAATTTTAAATTTAGATTTGAAACCTTCGCCAAAACATTCAATGTATTCTGCAAACGAAGTAATACGAGTAGGTTTTCCTACTAACGACTTCCCATTTCGCTCAGCCATTGATGTGTAGCCAATGAATGCCGGAACAGCAGTTTCTACTGCCACTGCTGAACTTGGGAAGGCGTTCTTTTCTTCCAGGTAGACCCCTGGTGTCATTAGTGTTGATGCCATTTTTAATTTAGTTTAGTTAATAAATATTTCAGAGTAATTTTTGTTTTCAATTTCAATATCACTTTTAATCAAAGTAATAAGTTCTGGATTCGCTTTTGGCAATGCCCGCATAACCACTTTATGTCTACTATATTTTGGATCGTAATTCTCAACAAGCTGAAAATTCTGAATACTTTGTTGTGAAAAACTTATAGGTTTCTTGGATTTAAATGCCAAACCAGTTGTTCCACTAAATTTTATAAATTCAGGCTCATCAAATAACTCAATACCAGAATTATCAATAATTGCCGGGTTATTAAGTGATTGTAAATCATCGCTCATCAATACATATCTCCAAAATGTTTCTTTCGCTTTAAAATTTAAAGAGTAACTAAAAGGAAGATCTTTAGCAATTCTAATGTCAAGAATTCCAAAAGGCTTCACAAAATAAGTTTCATCGATCTCAACAATTGATTTAAGATCCATGTCTGAAACAAAATCACCCTTATGCATCATAGGTTTCAGATCGAAATCATTCTCTGCCTTATTAAAAAAATGAAATACCTTATTTCTAATATCAGCCCCCTCATCAATTGAAGTGTAGTTATAAAAATTGTTATCTGACAGTGATATATTAAATCTGCATTCGAGCACATTAGAAATAAGATCCTCCCTACTTCTTAAACTACCATTAAAGTTAGTATCGTATAAAATACGAAAGCCACCACGGTATGCCTTTAATAGCAAACCATTATTCAAAAACAATAACTGAGTTGATGAGGAAGGCATAAAAGTCAAACTCTCAAAAACATTGTTTAAAAAATAAGTATGGTTAAACGAAACATTTAACAATACTTCATAGGCGTATTTCATTTTTATGAATTATCAATATTGTTATCGCTCTCTACATCAGAAACTAATGGCCTGATTTCTCTAATAATATTATTATTATAGGTTAGCATTCTTATTTTATATATAACTGATGGCATATATTTTGCTCCTAAACATCCCCAGACATTGTTTAATTGCTCGGGACTTATACTAGCCATTTCAAATATTAATTTATCTATCTCCGGATCTAAACGGGGCGTATTAACCCTGTTAAAAGCGCTTTTTTGCTGAAAAAAAGCGATAATGAAGGAGATGAACCTTAATGATTCCGGATAATTTCCATTACTGAAATACGCCGAAAACAACACATGAAGGTTAACTGTTAATACCGGTGACTTATTTATACCGAGTGAAGCAACTGAAAAAGAAGAATTATTCCTTCCTACAGTTTCTTTTTCGATATTAATAAGAGTTAGGAGGATTTTGTTTTCACCTTGGATGGCAATGGAACCATCCTGATTTACAATGGCAGATAAGATGACCTTATCTTCTGAAACTTTAAGTCTGATTCTGAAATGCTCATTGATTTCATCAACCAGACACGACAATGCCTCGTAAATCATTTTATAAAATATCCTAAACCAACACCAGATTAATTCCAACTCATTTTACGAACATCAGTATAAAATGATTAATTTTATATTGAATAAACGTAAAAATATATTTTTTGTAACGTTAAGAAAATTATTTCATTTTTTAAAAAAAAATATTTTTTTATTTATGTTTACCTGAATCCTTCGAAGATTAAAAATGTTTAGATCCCTTATTTGTGTTATATATCTTATTTTATTATCGATAACATCCTCATTAGCAGGAATTAAAAACGATAAAAAACATTTTTATCACATAGAATATCGTACAATTCAAGATAGCACAAAGGCTGAAAAATCAAAGTCAAATCCATTAAAATTATTATTAGAGGCATTAAAATTCAAAAAAAATGCAATTACTAAGGAACAACAAAGAGTTAAAGTTCTTATTGAAAAAATAATCAAAAATGACACCTTGCTTGTTACAGTAAAGCATCTAGATGAATTTAAAAAAGAACTTGCTGAATCAAACAAAGAACAATTTCAAACTTTACTTGATTTAATAAAAGAACTCCAAATTTCTGATAAGAAGACTCCATCTGATGAGCCGGAATCCAAAGCTTTAGATAATAAACCTTTTAGATTAACAAAAGAACCTGATCCAAATGATAAATACATCAATGATTTGGTAGACAAGCTGATTCCAATATTAACAAATACAAAAGAAGAGCAGGAAAAGAAAAATTCGCGGCAGGAACAGTTAAAATTAATAAGAGAAGTTTATGCAAATAAAAATTCATTTATTGATACTATTAATGATAGTACAGCGATAAGATATAGACTTAAGCTTGGGCATAGAGCTGAGGTACTTGGTATTTATCCACATGAAACAAAGAATACTATAAATAAGTATAATCTAAACACTCTTAGTACTTTAATTTATGATTACTATGAATTAGATCCTTCCACTGGCTTAGCCAAAAATTTTAATCAATGGAGTGATTCTGATATCATCAATAATGTGAAAGATGTTGGAGCAAAAGTAATTTTAACAGTTACTAATAAAAATTCACTTGAAACTGCTAAGTTTTTAACAAATAAAAAAGCTACAATAAACCTTATTAATAACACCTTAAACCTTCTGGAGCAAAGAGATGGAGAGGGTATAAATATTGATCTAAAAGGATTAAATAAAAAACTTCGTCCTTATTTTGTAGAGTTTATTACTTTATTGTCTAATACTTATCGATTAAAGAATAAACAATATGAGGTTATGATTACCTTACCTGTTTATGATGAAAATAATGCTTTCGACATTCCGGCATTAGATGCACTAACAGATAGATTCATCATTGATTTTAGTCAAAAGCCGACCAATTATCCGGGGCCTATTGCTCCACTAATTGACGAAAGCGATTACAATATTCAATCAAGCGTTTCCAGGTATCTTAATATAGGTATAGCTCCATACAAGTTCATTGTAGGATTAACCTATTATGGTGCTGAATTTGAGCGTAATTCGCGAACTGGTGTAGAAAGTTTTAAAAATTATATCCCATACCAACAAATTCGCTTAAATCATCAATATGCACCTGTAAACTATAATAAGGAACAGGCATTTGCCTCTATAGAAATAAGAGATGATGAAGGTAATCTTACTGGTCATATTTTTTATGACAATGAATATTCCCTAGAACAGAAATATGACTTTATAATTCAAAATGGACTTGGAGGTGTTGCAATTAGAGATTTAGCAGCAGATGAAGGATATGGAGAATTGTGGGATTTATTAGCAAGCAAATTTATTCGTATTGATACTGTTTCAAAAGAAATGATATCTCTAAGACCCAGTTTAGCTCAAGATCAATCTATCTGGGGATATATAAAAACTAATTCGATATCCTATTACAAAGCACTTCAATTTCCTTGTGATGCAAAATATGATCATCCAGATCAACTTTTATTGAAAATTATAAATATAATACTCGGCTTTCTTTCTATTTCAATTATAATTATTCTGATTTACCAAATTAAAGCAAAAGGAGAAAAATGGAGATGGAAAAAGCTTCTAATTAAAATTCTTATTGTTTTAATCAATCTATGTATTATTACAATTTTTATGTGGCTATATATTGATAGTAGATTTAAGTGGTTCGGAGCGGGTGAGAATTGTATTAGTATGCCATTTATAATATTATTGTTAATTATTTTTACTGGAATAATTTTCGGTTCAATAATTATGCGACTGTTGATTTTTCCAGCCATTCAGCATGATGAAAAACCTTAATTAGATTGATTTTTTTTAACATCGTTATTAGTAAAGTTTAAAACCGAAACTATCTCGCTAAAAAATTTACTAATTAAAAAACAACTAAACTTTATCCAGTTATTAAAAGCATAACTTTTGTGTTATCTTTTTTACTTTATCTCAATAGATACCTAAAAATTTAGCTGTTATTTGAATCAATACTAAATAAACAACCTTATTTCTTCATTATATAAGCAAATAGATCTCTGACCTCCTGATCATTTAAACGGTTTAGTATCCTTTCAGGCATAATGGATACTGGCAAAGCTTTCATTTCCTTGATCTGGCTTACAGTAAGTATAATCTCTTTACCTGCCTGCGTTTGAATGGTATGGGTATCTCCATTGCTAGCTGCAAGCTTACCTTCTATGGTTCGCCCATCTTTTGTAACAAAGCGATGAAGCCCATAACCTTCTCTGATATCTGCGTTTGGATCGACTACGTTTAGCAAAAAGTAATTCACATTACTACGTTCATAGCCTGTTAGATCAGGACCAATATTCCCGCCTTCATTAAACAACCGATGGCAGTAGCCACAATTGGCCAAGTAAAGTATTCTTCCCTTATTGATATCTCCAGAGCCAGATTTAATCAATTTCGAGTATTTAGCAATGGCTTGATTCTTTTCAGAAGATGTAGACAGTTTAACATTTGGCCAATACTTGTCTGCCGAAGTACTGATTTTAGTATTGTTCAACTGCTTTAACCTGCGGGCAATCTGATCAGATACGTCATCTTTACTAATCCGCTTTGTTTCTGAAATTGCAATGAATAACTCATTTGCCCAGCTTGTTCTGCTGGCAAAGAGATCTAATGCAGCATTTCGAACACCGGAATCTCCTCTAAACTGAGGATATGCTTTAACAATCCGTAAACCAATTTCATCGATATCATAACGCTGTAGGGCTACTAAAGAGGCCTCTTTCATGGCACCGCTAGACTTACTACTTTCAATAATTCTTAATAAAATAGGAACAGACTCCGGCTGATTCGTCTGACCAAAAATAACGATATAGGATAAACGATGGTCAAAATCTGCATTCTCATCTGCTATAACAGTCAGTGCTTTTTTAATTGCACTCTTATTTCCCTGACGGATAGCAAGTGCCAGAGGAGCACCAAATAGTTCGGACTGATAGGGTTGAATTGCTTTGGTTAGTTCTACTGATAAACCAATCACATCCCGGCCCCTAAGGCCTTCACGTAATCCGCTCATGAGTATTTTAGCATCTGCTTTTGATG
>Ga0222713_10002850_pt1 | contig 18151 bp, 17 predicted proteins | sample C33_649DmetaG_FD_165061 | JGI IMG/M metagenome (GOLD analysis project Ga0222713, IMG submission 165061) | Estuarine water microbial communities from San Francisco Bay, California, United States - C33_649D | ecosystem: Environmental > Aquatic > Marine > Unclassified | place: USA: California...
TTCCTCTGCGGAGAGGCCGAACTTGTTCTGGATTTCCTGGGTCAGCTGTACGCCGCCGAAAGGTTGCTCGCGCATGTAAATCGACTGATCATTGCGCATGATGTTGACGTTCATGGTCGATGCGCCGATGTCGACAATGGCGATGTTCAAATCCTTGCCGCTGTCAGGCATGGCCGCCTCAATCAGTTCAAATGCTGACTGGGCCGCAAACAGGTCGACATCCATCACGATGGCTTTCAACCCCGCCCCCTCCGCAACCGCAATACGGTCTTCAATTTTGTCCTTGCGGGAGGCTGCAATCAAAACTTCCACGTCTTCCGGGCTGTTTGGTGCGGGGCCTACAACTTGATAGTCCAGGTTGACTTCATCCAGCGAAAAGGGAATGTACTCGTTGGCCTGCAACTCGACCTCATTGCCGAGGTCGTCATCAGTCTGTCCGGCCGGAACCAGGATTTTCTTGCTGATGACAGCAGCATTGGGCAGCGCCAGGGCAAGGTTTTTGAAATTACTGCCGAGTTTTTTGTGGCAGCGTTTGACCGCCTCGATCACGGCATCGAGATTGTTGATGTTGCCCTCGACGACTGACTCGCTGGGTAACGGCTCAATAGCGTAGCGTTCCAGCCGGAATCCATTTTTGCCGGCGTCGGCCACTTCGACCATCTTGACGGCAGAAGAGCTGATATCCGCACCAATCAACGGTGGCATCTTGGGCCGGAACAGGGCCTCAATGGCATCGAAGTTGAGCTTAAATTTTCCTTTAGCCATAAGTTTTTAGGGCGAACTCCCCACAATTTACTTTATATATTAATAGCAACCTTATATCAGGTAAAGACTTTTTGTTGCTTTCCCTTTGCGGTTTGATTTGCCTATAATGCAGCCGCGCGGAGAGCTACTTTGCAGGATTTTTCGGTATCAAGCAATAAGATTTTGCATTAGATGTGGCGCGTAACCCACAGATTCATTTGACTTTTTTCACGAATTTTTATTTCCACTAGATGTCTGTCCGTTGGTGGGCGTTCCCACTATTACTAGTGTTTTTACTAGCCGCTGCAGGCGGTTTGGTCCTTGGTTTTACGGCCGTAATGGTTTATCCGACCCTCCCTTCGCTGGAGGTCTTGACGGATTACCGGCCGAAAATACCCCTAAGAGTCTATAGCGCGGACGGCCTGCTGATCGGCGAGTTCGGTGAAGAGCGCCGGGCGGTGGTTTCGCTCGACCAGGTACCCAAGAGCCTGGTCGATGCCATCGTTGCCGCCGAGGATGAAAGATTCTATCAACATGGCGGTGTTGATTACGTCGGCGTCGCACGAGCGGCGTTGTCGAACTTTGCTTCAGGTGGAGTGCGTCAGGGAGCCTCCACAATCACCATGCAGGTTGCGCGCAATTTTTTCCTGTCCAAGGAAAAAACGCTTACCCGGAAATTCAACGAAATGCTGCTGGCCTTCAAGATAGAGGCCAACCTTACCAAGCAGCAGATCATTGAGCTGTACATCAATCAGATTTACCTCGGGCAACGTGCTTACGGGTTTGCGGCTGCCGCCCAGACTTATTATGGGAAACCGCTGGCTGATTTGACGGTCGGCGAGCATGCGATGCTGGCCGGTCTACCCAAAGCGCCATCGCGATTCAATCCCATCGCAAACCCCTCGCGTGCCAAACTTCGCCAGCAATATGTGCTTCGTCGCATGCGCGAACTGGGAATGATCACCCCTCAGCAGCTAGCCGCTGCCGCCAAAGAGCCGGTAATGGTCAGGCAGTCTGTTAATGAATACGCCGTACACGCTGAATATTTTTCCGAAATGGTTCGTGCCCAGTTGTTCGAGCGCTACGGCGAAGAAATTTATACCCGGGGATTGAAAGTATTTACTACGCTGCGCACATCACATCAGCAGGCAGCCTATGACGCGTTGCGTTCCGGGGTTCTGGAATATGACCGCAGGCATGGTTATCGGGGACCGGAAGCCTATATCGAGTTCAAAGGCGAAGTGACCGATGAAACTCTCGAGGAAGCCCTCCAGGATGCTCCGGACAGCGACCAGCTGCATGCCGCGATTGTGCTGGAAGCTACGCCCAAACAGGTAAAAGTTTATCGCGCCGGGGGTGAACACCTCACCCTTACCGGCGAGGGGCTGAAATTTGCTGCGCGGCTGCTGGGAAACAACGTTGCCTCGAATCAGAGAATACGCCGCGGGGCAGTGATCAGGATCGCGCGGGATGAAAAATCACGGTGGTACATCACACAGTTGCCGTTGGTGGAATCGGCACTGGTCTCCGGCGACCCCAGAACCGGAGCCGTATACGCCCTGGTCGGGGGTTTTGATTTCGGGCGCAGTCAGTTCAATCACGTCACCCAGGCCATGCGCCAGCCGGGTTCCAGTTTCAAACCGTTCATTTACTCGGCAGCCCTGGAAAAAGGGTTCACTGCAGCCACGGTAGTGAATGATGCGCCATTGACTTTTACGGCCGCCCAGACAGGTTCCGAAGATTGGGAACCCAAGAACTATGACGGAAAGTTCGATGGTCCGATGCGTTTGCGAAATGCACTGGCCAAATCCAAGAATCTGGTTTCGGTGCGCGTACTGCAGGCAATTACCCCTCAATATGCCCAGGACTATGTCGCGCGATTCGGTTTCGATCCGAAGCTGCACCCCCCCTACCTGACCATGGCGTTGGGCGCCGGCAGCGTTACACCCATGCAGATGCTCGGTGCCTACTCGGTTTTTGCCAACGGGGGTTTCAGGGTAATGCCCTATTTTGTCGAGCGTGTTGAAGACTCAAAAGGGGCGGTATTACTGGTCAACCAGCCCCAGATAGCGGGCGAGTCCGCCGAGCGCGTAATCGATCCGCGCAACGCGTTCATCATGTCCAGTCTCATGCGCGACGTGGTGCAGTCCGGCACAGCAACACGGGCGATGAAATTGAAACGTACCGACCTTGCAGGCAAGACTGGAACCACCAACGAATTCGTCGATGCCTGGTTTTGCGGTTTTCAGCCGACTCTCGTGGCGGTTGCGTGGATGGGGTTTGATCAACCGAAGACGCTGGGGCGCAATGAAACCGGCGGAAGTGCGGCGTTGCCCATATGGATCGATTACATGGGAGCGGTGCTAAAAGGAGTTCCCGAAGAACCTTTCAGTCCCCCCCCCGGCGTCATTGCCATGCAGATCAGTCCCGAAACCGGCTTGCATGCCAAAGAGGGTGCCGGAATCAGTGAATATTTTTATCAGGAATTTCCTGCACCTGACCAAACTACGGATCCTCTGCTGGGCGGAGGTAAAGTATCAGACGAAGTGAGGAATCAGCTTTTTTAATGCAGGGCTGAAACGCGGGTCTTAAGCGAGGTCAGTTTATGCCCAGGGAACGTCGCAATCGGGACGATACGCGTAGCGCCATCGCGGTTCATGCCGCCCGGTTGATGGCGCAGGACGGTATAGAAGACTACGGTCTGGCCAAGAAAAAAGCCGCCCGACATCTGGGCATGCCGGATGCCCGAAATCTTCCGACCAACGATGAGGTCGACGCCGCCATACGTGAATACCAGGATATTTACCAGAAAGATGAACAGTCAAGCCGGGTAAAAAGCCTGCGTTCCAGCGCTGTTCGTGTCATGCGCGAGATGGAATCCTTTGCACCGCATTTGACGGGCAGTGTTCTCTCCGGAATCGCCGGCCCTTTTGCAGGGGTCCGGCTGCAACTGTTTGTTGACAACCCCAAGACCGTCGAACTGTTTCTGCTGGACCGCGGTGTTTCCTACCGGGTATCGCAAGTGCGCTTATATGCTGGCCATGAGGCCAGGATTCTTCCGGTATTTACCGTCGAATTCGAAGCCGTTGAAGTTGAATTGACGGTGCTGGATGTCCGTGATTTGAGAATGCCTGTGCGTGCAACACCGGATGGCCGCAGCATCGATCGCGCACGGCTGGCCACGGTGGAAGCCTTGCTGGGTCAGGATGATCAGGAAGTCGCTTCGCGGATCCAGCGCGCTGCATCCAGTGCAAAGTAAGTCAGTATGCCGTCTGCCCCGGCACGCTTGAATGCCAGCAGCGACTCCATTGCACATGAAGTTTCATCAAGCCATCCATTACGCGCCGCAGCCTTGAGCATCGCGAATTCGCCGCTGACCTGATAGGCATATGTCGGGGCCTGGTATTGGTCCTTGATGCGGCGAATGATATCCAGATAGGGCATCCCGGGTTTGACCATGACCATATCGGCTCCCTCCTGCAGATCAAGGCCAACCTCCCACAGCGCCTCGTCGCTGTTTGCGGGATCCATCTGGTAATTGCGCTTGTCGCTTTTACCCAGTTGCTTGGCGGAACCCACTGCATCACGGAACGGCCCATAAAATCCTGAAGCGTATTTGGCTGAATAAGCCATGATGCGCGTGTGGATGAACCCTTTTTTCTCCAGCGCAGTGCGAATCGCGCCAATCCGGCCATCCATCATGTCGGAAGGTGCCACGATGTCGACCCCGGCCGCGGCGCAAATGGCGGCCTGTTTTTCCAAAACCATGATCGTCTTGTCATTCAGCACGTAACCGCTGCGATCCACCACCCCGTCCTGGCCGTGTGTTGTATAGGGATCAAGGGCGACGTCAGTGATGACACCCAGATCGGGGTAATGTTTTTTCAGTGCGGCCACTGCTCGCGGAACCAGGCCTTTGGGGTTAATGGCTTCACGACCGTCGGAGGTTTTCAGTGAACGTTCTACGGCCGGAAATAGTGCCACGGCGGGAATGCCAAGTTCGACACAGGACGATACGTGTTTAACCAGCTTGTCGATGGTATAGCGCCGCACACCGGGCATTGAATCCACTGCTTCGGTGCGGTTTTTTCCGTCAATGATGAATACCGGATAGATCAGGTCATCGGTAGACAGCCGGTTTTCGCGCATCAGACGCCGTGAAAATTCATCCTTGCGCATCCGGCGCATGCGGACTGAGGGATACCGACCGAGTGGAAGCATGGTTCTAAGGCCTTGGAATTGCGAAAAGATTTCGAAAATCCGCGGAAGCGGGAACTTCTGCAGATTATAGTCGTCTCATGTTGCAGATGGCTTAGGCTGTCTCCCGCTTCTCCTCCCTGAGCGGGCGCCTTAATTCTAATTAAGGCTTTTTTGGCCCCCGGTTTACTCCCCTTTACCGGGGGTTTTTTATTGTTGTAACCGTTTTGCGATGACCGCTTGAGCTTCGCGCACCCCGGTTTTGCGCAGCCCGGAAAAAAGCTGCACCGTGGATTCGACCGGGTGGCGCGCCAGATCAGCGGTTGCCTGCTTCAATGCCGCTGCGGCCTGCTGGCGGGTCAGTTTGTCGGCCTTGGCCAACAATACATGCACGGGTTTTCCTGTGGGCACGAGCCACTCGAGCAGATAGTGATCCAAGGGCGTAATTCCTTGACGTGAATCCGCAATAATAATCAATAGTTTCAATGAGTTACGACTTTTAATGTAAGTGCTTATTAACTCACTCCAACGTTCCTGTTCCCGGCCGGGGACTGCCGCGTAACCATAGCCCGGCAGATCCACCAGAAAACATTGCTTGCCCATGTCGAAAAAATTCAGCGCCTGGGTGCGTCCGGGGGTCTTGCTGACAAATGCCAGCTTTTTGCGATTGGCCAACGCGTTGATGGCGGTTGATTTGCCGGCATTCGAGCGGCCCGCAAAGGCGACTTCCATCCCTCTGTCAGGGGGCATATCGGCCAGGTTGTGCACGGCATAACGGAACTGCAAGTCGGAAAACAGGGACAACGCGAATGCTCCTTGTGGGTGGGGAAGAGAGGGGGAATGCTATAGAATACAAGCCTTTTTTACCGACCGTATGATCAAGGAGCAGGCATGGATTTGCGCCGCGTGACAAATTGGCGATTGTGGATACTGGTGACCGGCGTGCTGATGGCGCAGCCCGTGTTCGCCCAAGGCGTGATAAAGGGAGATGCCGCCAAGGCGCAACAGATTGTGACCACAGTGTGTGCTGCGTGCCACGGTACCGATGGCAACAGTGCCATTCCGGTCAACCCCAGTCTGGCTGGTCAGCATCCGGAGTACACCTACAAACAGCTGGCAAATTTCAAGGCGCAGGGCGGCAAACCGGCGGAACGTGCCAACGCGGTCATGGGTGGAATGGTGGCCAACCTGTCCGAAGATGACATGAAAAACCTCGCTACCTACTTTGCCGGGCAGAAAGCCAAACCGCGGGCTGCTCGCGACGAAAAGCTGGTCAAGCAAGGCGAAGCCATTTATCGCGGTGGAATCGCGGCGAAAGGCGTGCCTGCCTGTGCCGCCTGTCATGCGCCGAACGGCGCTGGCATGCCTGCCCAGTTTCCGCGCCTTGCCGGTCAGCACGCGGATTACACGGCCGCACAACTTAAAGCCTTTCGTGGCGGTCAGCGCGCCAATGATACTGCGCAGATGATGCGGGGTGCAGCGGCAAAAATGAGCGACCAGGAAATCACCGCGGTGGCTGAGTACATTTCCGGCCTGCGCTGAGTTCCGGTCCGGTCCAAACAAAAAAGGAAGCCGCAGGCTTCCTTTTTTGTTGATGTCCATTTCAGTCAGGGATTCACGGGTGTTGCCGCCGGCAGAGTAATGCCGCGGGCAGCAGCCACCTTGCGCGTCAGATCAGGGTAATCAGAAATGATGCCGTCGACGCCGAAATCGAGCATCCGCGCCGCGTCAGTTTCATTGTTGACCGTCCATACCACCACTTTCAGTCCGGCCTGCTGCGCTTCGCGGACGGCATCGCGGGTGATTTCACCAAAGTAGGGTGACCACACCGTTCCTCCGGCGGCTTTGATCATCAGCGGCACCGAACCGAAACGGCTGACATGCAGGCCGGCAGTCCACGGGGATGAAGATTCGCCGGCACGGATATTGTCCTGCCACACCTGCTGCGCGGAAAGATAGACAGCGGTAATCTGCGGCGCCTCCCGCTGCACGACCTGCAGGGTTCGCCAGTCGAATGACTGAATGGTTACACGGGATTCCAGTTTTTGTTCACGAACCAGACTTATCAACGCCCGGGCAAAGACTTCCGGCGGGAGCGTCCTTTGCGGATGTTCTGGAGAAATCTTGGTCTCGATATTGAAGCGCACGGCCGTGTTGCCTGCGCGGCGCGCCAGCGTGAACACGTCGCTCAATCGCGGCATGCGAGTTCCGTCTACAGGGCGCTGCCGGGGAAAACGTCCTGCATATCCCGATTTTGGGTCGATGCGTCCCACGTCGTACTGTTGCAGTTCAGCCCAGGTCAGGTGGTGGATTGCGATGTCCTTGCGCTTGATCCACTGTCCGCTGGCATCACGGGTAATGTCGGGATTGAGAGTGGCGTCGTGGCTGACCACGATCACGCCGTCCCGAGTGATTGCGGTATCGAGTTCCAGAGTGGTGACGCCGATTTCCAGTGCTTTCGCAAAAGCCGGCAGCGTGTTCTCGGGAAACAGGCCGCGGGCGCCGCGATGGCCCTGCAGGTCTAAAGCCGGTGCTGCGCTGCTGATCATCATCAGGGTAGCAGCGACATACCGGCGGGCATGGCGGAAAATTATTCCCCAGCGGCAAGAAAGGAAGTCAGCCGCCATCCTGTTTCGCTTCGGCGAAAACATGCCAGATGTTCGATCGGACTGCGGATGTGTTCTTCGGGGATATAGCCGTCGCGGGCATCCACACTGATTTTCACCCACTTCTGTTTGATTTCCGGATCGGTGTCGGCGACTTCCCAGTCAATTACACGGACGATAGAGTGGCCGAAGCTTACGATTACCGGTGCTGCGCCTGACGGCCTCTCGCGCATCGAGGTCTCCCGCGCAGTGACGGCACCGTTGTTGCGGGGATCCACCTGCTTCGGCCAGTAAGGCATGACATAAGGGGCGCACAGACTGCGCGGCATGCGGGCATGGCCGTAATGCGCGGTGCCGAGATGGAGAGCGCGCGGCAATTCACGCCACAACGGACTGTCTTCGTCATCGACATGCCATTGCCGGCGAAATTCCGCATGACCGTTGGGACGCTCGATACCGTTGCGCACGTTGGGATCAACAATGCTCATGACGAATTTCAGGTCGCGCTTCTGCAAGGCGTCGAGCAACTGGTCACGAAACCGTGTCCACGACTGGTCATAAGCCGCTTCATCACGCGGCAGGAAAGGTTGGGCATCCGTTTTTGGCGTTTCCGATGAAGGCTGCGCCGATGCCGGTACGACCAGCAAAGCCGATATCACTGCCGCAATCGCAAACAGGTAATGCAACATGATCATCAGCGTCCCTTGAATTCGCCCTTGCGCTTATCGAAGAAGGCCTGCAGCGCTTCCTGGTGATCCTCGGTTTTGTGGCAGATGGCCTGGAATGCGGAGCAGGCATCGAGGTGTTCTTCGAGGTTCTGCCGCTGGGAGAGTTTCAGCAGCCGCTTGGCGTAGCGGATCGCCTGCGGTGGTTTGGCGGCGATCTTGCCGGCGAGCTTCTTCGCTGTCGCGAGCAGCTCGTCTGGCGCGGTGACTTCGAGCAGGATGCCCAGTTCTTTGGCTTCATCGGCCTTGATGATGCGCCCGGTCAGCGTCAACTCGGCCGCGCGTTGGTAGCCGAGCAGTCGGTTGAGGAACCATGCGCCGCCGTCACCGGGGATGATGCCGAGATTGACGAAGGTTTCGCCGAACTGCGCCTCGGTGGAGCCAATGCGGATTTCGCACATGTTGGCCAGATCAAAGCCGGCGCCGATGGCAGGGCCGTTGACGGCGGCAATCACCGGGATGTCGGCATCTTGCAATGCCAGCGGGATGCGCTGGATGCCGAGACGGTAATTGCGCTGCAACTCATGTGGCGGCGCCTTGGCGCGCTCGCTCATGGTCTTGATGTTGCCGCCGGCAGAAAAAGCGCTGCCGGCGCCAGTGATGACCAGCACCGAAACATCCATGCAGCTGTTGGCCCATTGCAGGGTGTTGACGATGTCGGATACCAGTTCGGTGCCGGTAAGCGCATTGCGCACATCGTCGCGGTTGAAGGTCAGCACGGCGATGCGCCCGTCGATTTCAAGCTTGGCGTCAGTCAGTTTGGGCAGGGTCATGTCGGGGTGGTCCGGTGATGATGCAAAGGGCGCTAGTTTACCCAACATGCAGCAATCCGGTTGCCGCCTGGGTGCGGTGGATCAGGCCGAGGCCTTGGCGTCGGCGGCGGCTTTTTGCCGCAGCAGTTGTTCGATGGCGGCGTCGCGTGAATCGCTGACACGCTGACGAGCTATGCGTTCAGCCTCGTCGCCGTTGCCGTCGCGGATGGCGCGCAGCAGGCGCTGCCAGTTCTGTGCTGACTGCTGCCGGCGTTGCGGTGTCGACAATCCAAGCCGGGTGTAGCGTACGGTCTGCACCGCCAGCGAAGCGAGGATGGTCTGCAGGCGGCGATTGCCGGCGGCCTGGGTCAGCAAGCGGTTCAGTTTCAGCACAATGTCGATGTAATCATCGCCCGGCCCAGGTGTGGCGGCAGTTTGAGCGAGCCGGTTGATGCCATCCTCCAGCGCCGGCAAAAGTTGTTCGCGGTGCGGGCCTTCGGCGATGGTGCGATCGCGCAATCCGTTGAGCATGGCACGGATGTCGAAAATTTCGTTGACTTCGGCGATGGTTGGATTGGTGACCTGAGCGCCGCGGCGCGCGAGGATGATCACCAGCCCGTCCTTTTCCAGCAACCGCAGTGCCTCACGCACCGGACCGCGGCTGACTTCAAACTCGATGGCGACTGCCTGCTCCATGATGCGCTGGCCCGGCGTGTAGGTGCCGGAAATGATGCGCTCGGCGAGCCGTGCGGCAATCTGTTCCGGCAGTGACTGGGTCAGCGGGGATGCGGTCCCCGGCCAAGCCGGCGGATCGGCAGGCAAGGTCGTGTTCGAAGGGACTGAAGGTGCTGCGATGGCCATGTTAGGCGCCACATTAAGGGTTCCATGTATGATTGTCAACAATCTTCTTGACAACAATTGGTGGCCAGACTAGCATCCAGCGAGCATTTAAGACCCAATCGAGGAGTTAGTGATGGCGCGCATCGAAGTGAAATCCGAAATCACCGGCACGGTATGGCAACTCAAGGCCCAACCCGGTGACAAGGTCGAAGGCGGCGATGTACTGATCGTGATCGAGTCGATGAAAATGGAGATCCCGGTAATTACCGAGGACGGCGGCACGGTCAAGGAAATCCTGGTCAAGGAAAAAGATCCGGTTGCCGAAGGCCAGGTCGTGGCCATCATCGAAGAATAATTCTGCGAGTGAGCGGATACTTCGTGCCGGATGTGAGTGCACGCATACAGTGTAACTTATTGTATTTAAGACTGAATATAAATATTTCTGCGCATGAGCTGGCAGCCTGAAATCGACGAGCTGCATCGGCGCCGAGGCTTGGCGGAAGCCTGTGGCGGGGCGGAAGCGGTGGCCAAGCACCATGCCCAGGGCAAGTTGACGATACGCGAGCGCGTCTCGGCGTTGGCCGATCGCGGATCATTTCGTGAAGTCGGCAAGCTCGCCGGCAAGGCGACCTATGATGCTGGCGGCCATCTGAGCGGTTTCGAGCCCGCGCCCTATGTCATGGGTTTGGCGCGCATCAACGGCAGGCCGGTGGCGATCGGTGGCGAGGACTACACCATCCGTGCCGGTACCGGCTTCGGCAGTGACCGGCGCAAGGGTGGCCAGGGCGGCTTCATCGAAGATCTCGCCTACGAATATCGGATTCCGCTGGTCAACCTGATCGACGGCACCGGCGGCACGGTCAACACCGCCAAGCGCAAGGGCTACACCGTGGCGCCCGGTTACGGCCAGGATGGGGTCGAACGTTCGGTGGATCTGCTCGGCATCGTGCCAGTGGTTTCGGCGGTGATGGGCACCACCGCCGGCGGTCCGTCGATGCGCGCGATTCTCGCTCACTGGTCGATCATGGTGAAGGGCACCGGGCAGATTTTTGCTGCCGGCCCACCCGTGGTCGAACGCGCCTTCGGCGAAAAGCTGCGCAAGGACGAACTCGGTGGAACCAAAGTCGCAGTCGATACCGCGGGCACCATCGACAACGTCGCCGAGAATGAACAGGACTGTTTCGAGCAGATCCGCCGCTTCCTGTCCTACATGCCACAGAACGTGTGGGAGCTGCCGCCGGTCGAGAACAATGGCGATCCGGTGGATCGCTGCGAAGACGCGCTGGCGAGTATCGTTCCCCGTTCCAATCGCCAGGCTTACAACATGAAAAAACTGGTCGGGCTGATCGTCGACCGTGATTCCTTATTCGAAATCCAGCCGACTTTCGGCAGGGCAGTGATTACCGCGCTGGCGCGGATGAACGGCAAGGTCGTCGGCATCGTCGCCAGCAATCCGATGGTCGGCGGCATCATGGATGTGAAAGCCGCGCGCAAGCAGGGGCATTTCACCGAGCTTTGCGACATGTTCAACATTCCGCTGATCCTGTTTGCTGACATACCGGGGCTGATGGTCGGACGCGAATCCGAAGCCGATGCCATCCTGCGCGAGGGCGTGCGCGCACGTTACATCCTCGGGCAGGCGCGGGTGCCTATGTTCACGGTCATCGTGCGCAAGTGTTACGGCGTCGCCGGCGGCGGCTTTATCGATCGCGCCGGACTCAATTTCAAGATTGCGTGGCCGTCAGGCGAGTGGGGTTCGCTGCCGGTGGAGGGCGGCGTCAAGGCGGCTTATCGCAAGGAAATCGACAGCGCAGCCGATCCCGCGGCGCGCGAACGGGAAATCGAGGCAGAACTCAAGCAACTCGCGTCCCCCTTCCGCACTGCCGAAGCCTTCGCTATCGAAGACCTGATCGACCCGCGCGAAACCCGGCCCTATCTTTGCCAGTTCATCGACGCGCTGCAGGGTCGTCTGGCCAGTCAGCTTGGACCGAAGTATCGCGCCGGAGTCCGGCCCTAATACGTAACTAATTGTTTTTATTGGATATTTAACATGGCTTTCGAAGCATTGCTGCAGGAATACGAAGCCCGCCGCGCCAAGGCGCTGGCCGGTGGCGGGGAAGAAAAGTACGCGAAACGCACCGCCAAGGGCGTGTGGAATGCGCGCCAGCGCATCGACTATCTGATGGACCAGGGCTCGTTCATCGAGTCCGGGCTGTTCGGGTCATCGGCGGTGTATCCGGAGATGGAAGACGAAACCCAGACTGACGGCAAACTTGCCGGCTTTGGCCGCATCAACGGCCGCGATGTTTGCCTGGTGGTCAACGATTTCACGGTCAAGGGCGCATCGACCTCGGCGACGAACAGCAAAAAAATCGCGCACATGAAGCGCACTGCGACGGAACGCGGCATGCCGCTGGTGCTGATCGGTGAATCGACCGGCGCGCGCCTGCCCGATGCCATGGGCTCGCGCGGCATGGGACTGCTGCTCGGCAACGACAATACCCAGTTCCGCCGCATGCGTGAAATCCCGATGGCCGCGGCTGCATTCGGACCGTCATTCGGTTCCTCGACCTGGCTGATGTGCCAGTCCGATTTCGCGATCATGCACAAGAGCGCAATCATGGCTGTGTCCAGTCCCGGACTGGTGTCGATGGCGCTGGGTGAAAAAGTATCCGCCGAGGAACTCGGCGGCTGGCGGTTGCATGCCGAAACCACCGGCCTGATCGACCAGTTCGCCGACACCGAGGAAGAGGTGTTTGACCAGATCAAGAAATTTCTTGCCTACATGCCCAGCCATCACCGCGAAGCGCCGCCGGATGCGCCGGTGCCGGCAGGCTCGGGTGCCGACATGGGCAAGGTGTTCGACATCCTTCCCGAGAGCCGCACCCAGGTCTACGACATGAAGCGGGTCATCAAGTGCATCGTCGACAAGGATTCGCTGTTCGAGATGAAGCCGCGCTTCGGCAAGAGCGCAGTGACTGCACTGGCCCGGCTCGGCGGCAAGAGTGTGGGCATCATCGCCAACAACCCGCTGCATCGCGGCGGCGCGCTCGATGCCGACGCCTGCCGCAAGATCGTCGATTTCATCGTCATGTGCGACTCGTTCAACATCCCCTTCGTGATGCTGGTCGACACCCCGGGTTTCCAGATCGGCACCGAGGCGGAGAAAGCCGGCGCGCCAGGCAAGATCATGAATTTCATGAATGCGATGACGCTGGTTACCGTGCCGCACCTGACGGTGATCGTGCGCAAGAGTTACGGCCGCGCCTACGTGTGTATGGGAGGCGGACGTCATTCCGACGAAATCGCCGCATGGCCTTCCGCTGAAGTGAGTTTCATGAGCCCGGACTTCGCCACCAAGATCGTGCACGGCGTGGGCCACGGTGAGCCGGGCTTCGAAGAAGCGCTGGCGGATATCCGCAAAAGCGCCGACGTCTGGGGTCTGGCGGCTGTGTATGCGGCGCAGGCGGTGATCAAGCCGCAGGACACGCGTGAATACCTGATCCGCATGCTCGATGTCTACAAGTTGCGCATGAGCAAAGGCGTGGGGCAGCACTTGATGCGCAGCTGGCCAACAAGTTATTAGCCCGGAAGCATCTTTTCGTCCCGATACTTTGTCGCTCGGACGCCGCCAACGCTCACATACCGGCTTGTATGCTCCGCTTGTCGCCGTCCTCGCTTCGCGTCTCGGAACGAAAATCCCGCTTCCCGGCAGCTTCCCGATTTTTATCGGGTCTCAACGAATAATTCAGGAAGATTTCAGGAATGTTTAGCAAGGTAGTTGTCGCCAACCGCGGCGCAGTCGCCGCCCGCGTATTGCGTGCGTTGAACGCAATGAACATCCCGGCGGTTGCGTTGTATTCCGAGGCCGACGCTGGCGCGCCGTACCTGGCAATGGCGAGCGAGACCTACGCCATCGGTCCGGCACCGGCGCGCGAAAGTTATCTGAACCAGGATGCGATCATCGAGGTGATGCGCAAGGCGAGGGCGGACGGCCTGCATCCCGGTTACGGTTTCCTGTCGGAAAATTCCGCGTTTGCACAGAAGATCATGGACACGGGTGCGCGTTTCATCGGCCCGTCGCCGCAATGGATCGATGCCATGGGACACAAGACCCGCGCCCGCGACATCGCCGCCCAATATGGCATGCCGATGTCACAGGGTTCCGGCGTGTTGCCCGATGACAACGATGCCATCATTGCCGCCGCACGCAAGATCGGTTTCCCGGTGCTGGTGAAGCCCGCGGGTGGCGGCGGTGGTATCGGCATGCTGCCGGCAAAAGACGAAGCCGAGCTGTTGACAGCAGTCGAGCGCTCACGCTCAATGGCCAGCCGCGGCTTCGGCACCGCCGAGGTCTACCTCGAGAAGCTGATCGAACGCCCGCGCCATGTCGAATTCCAGATCCTCGGCGATGCCCATGGCGGAGCCATGCACCTGTTCGAGCGCGACTGCTCGACCCAGCGCCGCAACCAGAAAGTGATCGAAGAGGCGCCGGGTCCGCAGATTCCGCGTGACAAGGCGGTGGCGGTTGCCGACCAGATCGCCGGCATCATGCGCAGCATGGGCTACGACAACATCGGCACCGTCGAAATGCTGCTTGGCGCTGACGGCACCTTCAGTTTCCTCGAAATGAACACGCGGCTGCAGGTCGAGCATGGCGTGACGGAAGAGGTGACGGGCGTGGACCTGGTGCGGGCGCAGATCCGCTCGGCCGCCGGCGAGGAACTGGACGACATCCTGCCGAGCAGGGTGGAAGTAAAGGGGCACGCCATCCAGGCGCGGGTCTATGCCGAAGATCCGAAGAACTTTTTCCCGTCGCCGGGGAAGCTGACGGTGTTCCGTCCGCCCCAAGGCGATGGCATCCGCGTCGATACCGGCTACGCCGAGGGCCGCGATGTAACACCCCACTATGATCCGATGATTGCCAAGGTCATCGTCCGTGCGGCAACGCGCGAAGCGGCGATCGACAGGCTGGTCGACGCGCTCGGCGGTTTCGAGATCCAGGGCCTCAAGCACAACATTCCGGCTGTCATCAACATTCTGCGCTCCGAACCGTTCCGCAGCGGCCGGGTGCACACCGGCATCATCGGCGAAGTCACCGGCAGGAAAGTTTAAAAAGCATGAACAAAACACAGGACAATCCGGTTGCTGACGCCAAACGCGCCGGCCGCAATGCGCTCGACGAAAGTGCCGGCAAACAATTGCTGGCCGCGCACGGCATCCGGGTGCCGCAGTCGCGGGTGGCCAAAGGCTCGGCCGATGTCGATGCCGTGATGAACGGGCTGCAGGCACCGGTAGTAGTCAAGGTGATGTCGCCGGACATCCTGCACAAGAGCGATGCCGGGGGTGTCAAGGTCAATCTGCGGTCCGTAGCCGAAGTCAGAGCCGCCATCGAGGGCATGCTCAGCGCACCGAAAATCAAAGAAGCGCGTATTGACGGTTTTCTGGTCGAGGAGATGGCCCCCGCCGGGCACGAACTGGTGATCGGCGGGCTGCGCGATCCGCAGTTTGGCCCTCTGGTGATGGTGGGGCTGGGCGGAATTTTCGTCGAGATCCTCAAGGACGTGTCGTTCCGCCTGTGCCCGATCTCACGCATCGACGCCGGAGAAATGCTTGCCGAACTGAAGGGAGTCGCGATACTCGATGGTGCGCGCGGCACCAAACCGGCATCGCGGGACGCCATCATCGATGTCCTGCTCAAGGTGGGTGGGGAGAACGGACTGCTGATGCAGCATGCCGCCGACATCAGCGAGGCCGACATCAATCCGCTGATCGTATCCGACACCGCCGCGGTCGCCGTCGACGCGCGCTTCATCCTCGGCTGAACACGAAACCATGAACATCATCGAACAATTCACGCCGCTGTTTGCGCCGAAGACCGTTGCCGTGATTGGCGCATCGACCAAGGGCAATGCTCTGCCCAACGTGTTCATCCGCCGTATCCGCGAATTCGGTTTCAGCGGCGACATCTATCCGATCCATCCCGCCGCCGCCGAGATCGACGGACTCAAGGCGTACAAATCGCTGGCAGATACGCCGCAGCCGGTGGATTACGCTTACATCGCGGTATCCGGCGCGCAAATTCCGGCGATGCTGTCCGCCGCAAAAGGCCATGTGCGTTTCGCGCAGGTGATTTCCAGCGGCTTCGGCGAAGTCGACGAGGGCAAGGGGCTGCAGGAACAGCTTGCGTCAGCGGCGCGTGAAGGCGGCATGCGCCTGATCGGTCCCAATTGCCTCGGCATCTACACGCCGCGGGGACGGGTGACTTTCACCGAAATCGGTCCCAAGGAAGTCGGCAAGGTCGGCATCGTCTCGCAAAGCGGGGGGCTGGGTACCGACATCATCCGCCGCGGACTTGCGCGCGGTCTCAAGTTTTCCGGGTTGGTTACGGTCGGCAACTGTGCCGACGTGACGCCGTCCGATCTGCTCGAGTTCTACATGGCCGACCCGCAGACCAGGGTCATCGGGCTTTATATCGAAACAGCCAAGGACGGCCGGCGCCTGTTCGACATCCTGCGCAATGCCAGAGCAGCCAAGCCGGTGGTCATCCTCAAGGGCGGGCGCACGCAGCAGGGGCTGGCGGCAGCAGCCTCGCACACCGGATCGTTGGCGGGGGATGATCGCGTGTGGGTGGCGCTGGCGCGGCAGACCGGCTGCATGCTGGTGGATACGCTCGACCAGTTCGTCGATACGCTGCTGATTTTCCAGTCGCTGACGCCGCGACCGAAGCTGCCGACAAAAAACGTGGTGCTGTTCGGCAACGGCGGCGGCACCAGCGTGCTGGCCACCGACTACTATGCGCGGCTGGGCCTCGACGTCACGCCGTTCCCTCAGCCGATCATCGATGCGCTGGCGGAGATGAAGCTGCCGCCCGGCACCAGCATCACTAATCCGGTTGATTGCCCGGTGGGCACGCTGCAGCAGGATGACGGTCGCGTTGCCGAAAAAATCCTCGACATCATTTATGCACAAGGCAAACCCGAGGCGCTGGTGATGCACCTGAACCTATCGGCGTTTGTCGGCCGCACCAAGCCCGAAGTTCTCGACAACCTGGTTGCTGCGGCGATGCGGGTGCAGGAAAAGCATCCCGGCAAATCGCACTTCATCCTGGTATTGCGCTCCGATGGCGAGCCGGCACTGGAAGCGCGCAAACGCGAATTCCGCGACAAGGCAGTGGCATTGGGTGTGCCGGTGTACGACGAAATGGCCAATGCCGGGCATCCCCTCGCGGCACTCGCCGCATTCGAACGTTTCAAAGCCGCCCGGTCATAACGACTTTGTCCATTATCAGTCCCCTCGCAGGCTTTTCACCTCTTGCCCGGTAGCGGCGGTGATATTTGCCCGGTGACCGCGTTGCCGTTCTGTGTTAAAAATGGCCCGGCTGTGTTGTAGACTTTGGGCAGTCGAAGTGGAGGGCCAGACATGTTTGCGATTGTCAGCAAATCTGACGGATTTCCGGTCAGCCGCAGCGCCGGCGAGGGCCAAGCCGATCTGGTGGTGACCTGGACTTCAGGGGACCGGGCAAAAGCGTTTCTTGCCGCCAAAGGCATTGAAGCCGACTATTCCGTTGTTGCGCTTACCGAAGATACCCTCGGCAAGATGGCCAGCGCGCTCGGTTGCGATCCCGACACCATCGGTTTCGACGCTTTTCCCGAAAAATAAAAACGTGACGTATTCACGGGCAAAGCCCGTTTGATACGTCTGCGGGGCGCTTGGTTACAAACCCTTACACACCGTTACGGATAACGGGTGAATTGGCGGCCATGCATCGCTATTCTGATTTCGGGAATTACCCCAAATTCAAGGGAATGCGATCATGAATCTTAAAATCATTATGACAGCCGCTTTCATCGCCACCGTGCCGGCACTCTCCTGGGCCCAAACACAGAACCCGGCAGCAACGCCCGGGATCGACAAACGCCAGGAACGACAGCAACAGCGCATCGACCAAGGGGTCAAATCTGGTGAACTGACCCAACGTGAGGCAGCGCGGTTGGAGCGTCATCAGGAACGCATCGGTAAAATGGAAGAAAAAGCCAAGGCTGACGGCGTGGTTACTACGAAAGAACGTGCGCGCATACAGCACCAGCAAAATCAGGAAAGCCGGCGCATTCACCACCAGAAGCATGATCGACAGAAAGCGAATTGAATATTTTCAGCCCCGAGATGGCCGCCCTGCGGGGCGGCTTTTTCATGCCTGCAGAGGGAGGGCCACTCGGCTAGAATGCGGGCCACGTTGACCGGACCGGAGTGCGGATATGGAGTCTTTGAAGGTCGGAACCAGGCA
>Ga0222713_10002854_pt1 | contig 18134 bp, 12 predicted proteins | sample C33_649DmetaG_FD_165061 | JGI IMG/M metagenome (GOLD analysis project Ga0222713, IMG submission 165061) | Estuarine water microbial communities from San Francisco Bay, California, United States - C33_649D | ecosystem: Environmental > Aquatic > Marine > Unclassified | place: USA: California...
CAAGACTATGGGCGATAAAAAATCATAATGCAAGCCAGCATGGGTGCATAAAAACTCATCAAGGAACAAAAACCAACTAAACTTATCAATTATGGCCAGTTTATCTTCTCCGAAGGTTTTGTCTATTACTTGAGATTTGCGATGCTCATAGCCACTACATGTTGTGTATTTATTAGCAAAGAAATAATGTAAATCGTGATTGCCAAAAAGAGAGATATTACCGCCAGCTAAATAATCTTTAAGAAAAAAAGCGGTCTTCTGAACATCTTCATCTTTGTCGATGAAATGGCTGTCGAACCAATCTCCAAGGCAAATATTAATGTCGGCGGCTTCATGTTTGATAATTTTTGCAAGCTTGTCGACCTCCTGATGAACATCGGAAAAAATTAAAATTTTGTTCGCTTTGCTAGTTAGTTTCATTTTCTAGTTTTTTTAGGAACGATAAGTCGTTTTGCGGATTTAAAATATTATTTGGCATGTCGAGAAACGGACATGGATAAGATTTAACATCTAGACGGGCATTAGAAGCTAACTCTTTATTAACAAAAGAAAGCTCTAATGTCTTTGGTATAGAAAACTTTTCTACATAATATTCGTTTACATTTTTGGCTATTCTTTTCTCAAAAAAATCAAAATTAGCAGTATTGTTGTTTCCGTGGACATGACAAAGATAAAAATATTGATTTATCTTAGATAAACATTCGAAAAAAGAATTTCTTGTTTTCTCTTGGTCTAAATCATGAAATTCTATCAAGATGCCGGTAGTAATTTTAGATACAATTTCAAAGTTGGTATTTTGTATAAATTCATACTCGCAACCTTCTACATCAATCTTTAAAAGAACTTTTTCGAGAAATCTTTGATCTTCTTCGTTCCATTGGAGCTCGAAATATTTATCGTAATGAGCCAAAAAATTGTCCGTCTGCTCTTGTTTAGTGCCGGATAACCCTTCCTTAAAACAAAATACTTTGTTAGAAAAATTATGAGGCACTACGCCACCCGTAACATGATCAAAACAAAAGGCTTTTCTATTTGTCACTCTAACATAATCTAATTCAAAAGACAGATCATTTCCAATCCCATAAGTGAACAAAGCAGAGCTTAAAGAAACAGCTTGTACAGGACAAACGTATCCGCCGTCGCAAGGATTGCCCAATCTTATTTTAGGTAGTCTTGAGTCATAAAGCTTTAATTGTTCTATCATATACTTTTAATAATATTTCCGGTTGAATCGCTATACCAAACATTTTTAACATTAAATTGTCTCAAAAGACTTTGACAGCCAACGCATGGCTTGCTCATATTTAGTTTTCCTTTTCCATCTATTCTTAGCACTATCATGTTATAATCAGATAAATCTTCTTTATCTAACTTTAAGATGCAGTCTAATTCCGCATGAATGCCTACGTATCCTTCGTGATATGGGTGTTTTATTATTTCTGGATGAGTGCGTCTTTTGTTCAAACCTATTTTTTCTATGACGTTTGATCTAACTAGAAAAGCTATATGACTATTTTTATTTTCTTTATTTGTAGGGCAAAGAGAATGAGCTATCTGCACAGCTTTATTTAAAACAGACTGCTTCACTAGTTTAAGATGATCAGTTTGCTGGAAAAGTCAAGATTTTTTATGGAAATTTTCGAAAGTTAATCAAAAATAATGTCAGATTAAACATGAATATCTTTGGTCATGCTACATATGTTGGCAATACTGGTTACAACGCTCATTGCAAAAATTTTTATAGAGCATTAAATAACTATCATAATATAAAAATAAGAAATTTCACGGTCGGCCCGAATTGGAGAGGCATTCATGAAAAAGAAAATTGCCACGGAATAGATGTGGAACCAATAGATAAGGAAATGCTTATTCTGCAAAGCCTATGGAATTCAGAGGGAGTTTTGCAAGATTATGAGCTTTATAATTATCAAAGAGGATCATTTGATCATGATATAAATTTGATACTAGCAGAAACTAATCATTATTATTTTTATCATAATTACTTTGGTCCAAAAATAGGATATACTGTTTGGGAAAGCACAAGATATTATAAATTTTTCTTCGATAAGCTTAAGGAGTACGATCAGGTTTGGGTTCCTACGTCTTGGCAAGCTAAGGTAACGGAAGATCAGGGAATGGATGGTTCAAAAATAAAAGTAGTGCCGGAAGGAGTAGACTCAAGTATATTTTATCCAGAACAGTTAAAGATGCCAAATGATAAATTTAGATTTCTGGTATTTGGAAGGTGGGATTCCAGAAAAAGCACTGTTGAAATAATAAGAGCTTTTAAAAATTTATTTGGGAATGACAAAAAATTTGAGTTAGTTTTGTCCGTGGAGGATAAGTTTAATTCAGATGGTCTTGGATCTACTAAAAATAGACTTGCAGAGCATGGTTTATCATGCGATAATATTAGGCTTTTAAATTTCCCGACTAGAAAAGATTACGCTAGATTTCTAAAAATGGGTCACGTTTTTCTTTCGTGCTCTCGTTCAGAAGGGTGGAACCTGCCATTAATTGAAGCAATGGCTTGCGGAACTCCAAGCATATATTCTGAATGCAGCGGGCAATTAGAATTTGCTTCGGGTAAAGGAATTCCTATTAAGATTAGAGGAGAGGTGGAAATGCGAAAGTTTTATCCTCCTAATGAAGTGTGTCAAGGAAATTGGTACGAACCTGATTTTAAGGATCTTGAAGATAAGATGATCGAGGTTTATAATAATTACTCATATTATAAACAGAAAGCTTTAAACGAGTCTATAGAAATAAGGCAGAGGTTCAGTTGGGATAATGCTGCAAAATTGGCTTCTAAATTTTTAGAGGAAGCGACAAATCAAAGAGAAACAGTAATAACAGCAGTACATGAAGTCGAAGAACTCAAGCCCGAACCTGTAATAAAAATTCCTGAAAACAATAAGCCAATACATCATATCGTAAATGAATCTCCATCTCTCGGAGACATTATCGCTTGGATACCAATGGTAGATAAATATCAAAAAGAAAAAGATGTAATAGTTAATCTTTATTCTCCTTATTCAGATTTATTTGCAGAAAATTATCCAAATATAAATTTCCATGCCTATAATGCTCAGCCTCAAAACGCCCAGAACTTAATTAGAATAGGCACTTATGATATTGGAGAAAAGAAGTGGAGCGAATTTAATTTGCAAGAATTAGCAGCTCAACTTTTAGGAATAAAATATGAGCCTACTGTGGCTAAAATAGTAAAGCCAAAAAATTTAAAAAACCCTTTTGGCAAAAAATATGTTTGCATAGCGACTCAATCGACAGCTCAATTTAAATATTGGAATAATCCAGAAGGCTGGAAGAAAACAGTAGATTATTTGAAGTCTCTTGGCTACGAAGTGGTGTGCATTGACAAACATCCTTTATTCGGTGTGCATGGAAGTATGAATTCTATACCTGATAACTGCATAGATGCTACAGGAGAAAAACCCCTTTCAGAAAGAATAAACCAATTGATGCATTGTGATTTCTTTATAGGATTAACTTCTGGGCTTTCGTGGCTGGCTTGGGGTCTTGGAAAACCAGTTGTTTTTATTTCTGGAATTTCTTTGCCTAAAACAGATTTTTATACGCCTTACAGAGTAACAAATACTAGCAAAAATCTTTGCCATGGATGCGCTTCTGAGCCAGGATTTGTATTTGATAAATTTGATTGGATGTTTTGCCCGAAAAAGAAAAATTTTGAATGCACTAAAGAAATATCTTTTGAAATGGTAAAAGAAAAAATTGATCTATTAATAGCTAGAGAAGATATATCTCTTGATTTTTCATTAGTAAATGCTGAAGTTTCTTTTCTCAATGGGCCTAGAATACAAATCAACGATTCAAAGTATAGCGTGTATTTAGTGCAGCTTTTTACCTACTATGCTGGAGAGTGGATTATAAATTATGAAGACTCGAATTTTGCGCCATTTAATTGGTATAAATCAGCGCATACAAAAAGACAAAAATGGAGATTTAAAGTATTCGCATTCGATGGGGATTCTTTGAGGTTGGTGCTACAGCAAACTTACAACGAAAAAAATAAAAATGTAGAATTTGTTTTAGACTCAGAAGGCTCTAAATACGATAAAGTCTATATAGAAAAAGCAATATCATTCGCAAAAGAAAACGAATGCAATATTTTTATTAAAACAAAATTTTATAAAAAACTTAGGCAAGATTTCCCGCATTTTAAAAATATTTTAAGTCCGGATGTGATTTTGCCAGATGTTTATGCTTCTTATAATATAAAAAGACATGAGATAGAATCTAAAAGACACGATATGTGGTATACTAATAAACTTTGGATAGACCGAGCCAGATCAGACATATCGGTCGATCATCATGAAAATTGGACAGAATATCAGCAAGAAAACGTTTTCGACGATATAATAAATTATGAGTAAAATACTTGCACTATCGCCGTCTTATGGACATGACGCAGGGGCGGCATTGATAATAAACGGAGAAGTAAAATTCTGTTTAGAAGAAGAGAAGCTAACAGGAATAAAGGCTTGTTACAGGCCGTTTATTGGGCTTCCAGACCTATGTTTAGAAACTATAGAAAGAATGACTGGAGTAAATATCCTTAACTGCGATCATTTGGCTATAGCTAGGCCTTATTGTCTAAAGCATTTCCCAGAAAAATATAATAAACCAGAAGTCGCGGCAAAAATTACTTCTTACTCTCATCATATGTGCCACGCCTTGGGGTCTTACTATACTTCTGGCATGGATGGCAAGGTGATTAGCTTGTCTCTTGATGGGGCGGGGATGAAAAGCCGCAGTAAAATTTATCTTTGCGAAGATGGATTAACAGATCTAGTTCATTCTTCTTGGTATGCAATCGCCGCAAGTTTAGCAAATTTCTGGGGATTTTCTGCTAATTGGATGGGCTGGAGAATATTGAAGGACGAGGGCAAAATTGTAGGATTGGCTGCCCATGGAAAAGTAAACCAAAAAATATATGAGTACTTTAATAATTGCTTGTATTACGACAACTTAACCCACAAAAGGAATGGTTGGGTTGGTTTGTTTAGTTTTACATGTAATAAATTAAAACAAGATGGCTGGTTTACAGATGAAAATAAAAAAGCTGACTACGCAGCGACGTTACAAAAATTTACAGAAGATATGGTTTACAGTCTTCTTTGCGATATGAAAAAAGCATATCCAGATTATAATAAAATTTCTTTGTCTGGAGGGTTGTTCGCTAATGTAAAACTAAATCAATTTATAAACGAATCAGGCCTTTATGAAGAAATATATATTCATCCAGCAATGAGTGATGCTGGATTGCCTCTGGGTGCTGGAATAATGAAGGCTTTTGAACTAAAAGAAATAAAAAAACCTTTCAAGCCAAAGAATGTGTTTTGGGGAGAATCTTTTTCAAAACAACACTGGGATATAGTTTTGCAAGAAAATCCGCAAATAAAGAGTGAATCTTTTGATTTAAATAAAGTAGCAAACCTTATTAATAATGGTAAAATCGTTGGAGTTTTTCAAGGCAAAACAGAATATGGACCAAGAGCTTTAGGCAACAGAAGCATAGTTGTAAAGCCTACCGATCCAGAAACGCATCAAAATTTAAACAAAAGACTTAAAAGATCAGAAATAATGCCGTTCGCTCCATCGGTGCTAAGTGAGTATGCAGAACAAATATTTGATTGTAATAAATCAAAATATTCTTCTGAATTTATGACGCTTTGCTACAATACAAGACCGGAATGGGTAAGCAAAATTCCTGCTGTTATACACCCGATAGATAAGTCGGCAAGGCCACACGTTGTAATAAAAGAGGCTAATCCATTTTACTATAACATAATAGAAGCATATAGAAAATTGTCAGGCCTCCCTATTGTTTTAAATACGTCGTTTAATGCTCACGGAGAGCCTATAAATAATTATCCAAGACAAGTAATAAAACATCTTCTGGACGACTCTGTTGATTATATAGTTACTGAAGATTTTATAATGTATAAATCATGAAAAAAGTATTTATCGTAGGAGGCACTTCAGGGTTTGGGCTCTCTTTGGCTAAAAAATTTCATGCTGATCACGAAGTTACTGTTTGCGGGAGAAGGAAAATCTCGTCTTTCAACGCGATAGTTTGCGACATGCTCGACATAAAAGAAGAAATTTTCAGAGAGCATAAACCAAATATAATAATAAACAACGCCTTCGACAAAAAAGATTATTTAAAATCTTATCAAGGGTCTTTGAATGTGCTGCGAAACGCATTTGATTATTTCAAGAACAGAAATAAAGGAATAATTATAAATGTAAATTCTATTAGCGGGATCAATCCAGATCCGAAAGATCCAGATTATGCTGCAGCGAAATATGCTTTAAAAGGTTATTCAGATTCCATAGCGGCAGAGTCATTTCAAAGAAATATAAGAATAATAAATTTATATCCAAGAGCAATGGCTACAGGCATGAATGTAGGCAGACAAGATTTTAATGAATTAATTGATCCAAATGAAGTGGCAGAACTTGTTGTCGCATTAACAAAAACTCAATCTTTTTATACTAGTTCGATACAATTCGATAGAATAAAGAGGTCATGAAAGCAGCTATACTTTTAGAAAAAAATAAGCCGATTTATGTAGACGATGTACAACTGCCAAAAAAGCTATTATTTGGACAGGTAAAAATCAAAACTGTAACAAGCGGATTGTGTGGGGCGCAGTTGCAAGAAATCTCTGGCCTTAAAAATAATGAGCAATTCATGCCTCATTTGATTGGGCATGAAGGGTGCGGCCTTGTGGAAGCTGTTGGAGAAGGCGTCAAAAAAGTTAAAAAAGGCGATAAAGTTGTAATGCATTGGAGAAAAGGCTCTGGGCTAGAAGCTGATTTCGCAAAATATCAATGGCATGACAAGGAGATTTCTGGCGGAAAAGTTGTAACTCTAGCAGAAAATGTAGTCGTATCGGAAAATAGAATCACTCTAGTAGATAAAGAAACTGACGATGAGTTTTGCGCGTTGCTTGGTTGTGGATTGTCTACGGGATTTAGCGTCGTAAATAAAGACGCTAATATAAAATTTGGAGAAAGCGTTTTGGTTGTAGGATGTGGTGGCGTAGGTTTAAGTTGCATACAGGCGGCTGGGTTATCTCTTGCTGGACCTATCGTAGGGATAGATATTAACGAAGCAAAAAAAATGATGGTCGAAAATCTAGGAGCAGAATTTTACAGCCCAGTTAATGTAGAAAAGCTTATTGAATCTAAGATAAAATTTGACTGCATTATTGATACCACTGGAATTCTGAGTTTTGTTTCTAGGCTTATTCCTTTGCTATCTAATCAAGGAAGGTGCATTTTGGTTTCCCAGCCGAAGCCAGGATCTCAATTAACAATTAGTGATCCGATTTCATTTTTCTCTAATAATGGACAAACTATCAGAACTACTCAAGCAGGAAACTTTGATCCAGATATTGATATCCCAAGATACATAAAACTTTATAAAAATAAAAAAATAAACATAAAATCATTGGTGACTGACAGATACGACATCTTCAATATCAATGAGGCTGTAACAAAATTGAAAACTGGAGAATCTGGCAGAATAATTATAAATTTTTAAAATGAACTACGCCACAAAGCAAGATCTGATTAATTTCGAAAACTCAATTATTGATCTCTATAAAGATTGCAAGTTGCCATTTCTGTTCCACTTATCAGGAGGAAACGAAGAACAGTTAATAGAAATCTTCAAGGATATCAAAGATGGTGATTATGTAATCTCTAATCATAGAAATCATTATCATGCATTGCTTGCCGGAATTCCTGCCGATGAACTGCGCCAAAGAATCGTAGACGGAAGAAGTATGTTTATTTATGATAGGAAGCGAAACTTCTTTACGTCTGCTATTATCGGCGGAACTCCAGCAATTGCCGCTGGAATAGCTCTTGCTCTAAAACGCAAAGGGTCTTCGCAGAAGGTATGGTGTTTTGTGGGCGACGGAACAGAAGATTCTGGGCATCTTTTTGAAGCTGCTAGATATGTTTCTGGTTTTGATTTGCCGTGTAAGTTTATCGTGGAAGACAATAATAGATCTGTTTGCACCCCAAAGAGCGAAAGATGGGGAGAGTCTGTGTTGCCAGCAATGCCTTCTTGCGTTTCAAGATATAGATACGATATCACTTACCCTCACGCAAGAATTGACGAGAATATAGATCTAAAGAAAACAAAGCAAAAAACTGATGCTGAATATTTTCCTCCTCTGCTTCCAGAGCAATTGCCGCATTTCGATGTGGATCCTAATATTTCTTTCAAGAATGCTGTTACAGAGGCCATGACAGAAATCGGCAAAGCTAATTCTGTATTTATTGGGTATAATGTTAAATATGGAAATGCAATGGGCAATCTAGTAAATGTAGATAATAGCAAAAAGATTGAAACTCCTGTGGCTGAAAATCTTATGGCTGGCCTTGCTATCGGAATGTCGTTTGAAGGATTCAAGCCTGTCGTTTACTACGAACGTCATGACTTTATGTTAGTAGCGGCAGATGCTATTATCAATCATGCTAATCATATAGAAAGAATATCTCATGGAGAATATGAGTGCCCAGTAATATTTAGAACAGTAGTAGCTGATAGTGGTCCGTTTTACTCTGGCCCGACTCACTCTCAAAATTTTACAGAAGGTTTTAGAAATATGGTATCTTTCCCAATTTATGTTCCAGATACTGGAGCAGAAGTGCTGCAAGCTTACAAGAAAGCTTTGCATTCTACAAGACCTTCAATGATCGTAGAAAGAAAAAGCAAGTTCTAATGAAAAAGAAAATTTTAGTAATAGGTGATAGCTGTAGAGATGTTCATGTTTATTGCTCATGCGATAGAATGAGCCCGGATAAGCCTGTGCCAGTTCTAAAGATTATTGACCAAAACGATAATCCTGGCATGGCAAAAAATGTTTACAGAAACATAAAGTCTATTGAAGACTCATGCGATATTATAACCAATTCAAATTGGGCAAACATTACTAAAACAAGATATATCCACAAGAGCACTAATCATATGTTTTTCAGATTAGACTCTGCTGAAAATATAAAAAAGTTCAATATAAATAAGATGAGCTATGACTATGATCATATAGTTATTTCAGATTATAATAAAGGCTTTTTGAGCGAAGACGATATTTTAACGATATCTTCTAATCATAATTCAGTATTTCTTGACAGCAAAAGAATACTTGGTCCTTGGGCGGAAAAAGTAAGATTTGTAAAGATTAATAATTTTGAATATGATAGGTCAAAGCACTGTATTCCTTCATCTCTAACGAATAAAATAATAAAAACAGCAGGAGAGGATGGCTGTTATTACTTGGGCAAAAACTATCCAGTGGCTCCTCAAGAGGTAATTGATGTCTCCGGCGCGGGAGACTCTTTCTTGGCTGGATTGGTGGTAGAATTCAGCAGAACATCAGATATAGAGAAGGCAATAATTTTCGCCAATGAGTGCGCAAGTAAGGTAGTAGGACAAAAGGGAGTAGGAATTATATAACTATTGCACGAAATAGAGTGTAATCTATGGCATGGCTGTATATAACATAACAGTTAATCAGGGTGAGAATTATGATTTGACAGCCACCTTGACTAACGCAGACGGAACTCCTATCAATATAAGCGGGTATTCCTTAAGAGGAAAGGTAAAATATTCTTACGGATCAACAGGAGTGCTTGTCGATTTGGCGCCTACAATAGTAAACCCTGTTAGTGGTATAATAAATTTTACTTTGACACCATCTGAAACAGCGGCTTTACCAATAACTGTAGCTGTTTATGATATAGAAAGATATGTTTCGGGACAATCTCCAGAAGCTACTGTAGTAAGAGTTTTGCAAGGAACAGTAACCATAACCCCAGAAGTAACTTACTAATATGTCTGACATAGTTATAGTAGATCCAAAACCACAGATAAACGTAACTGTAGATGTTCCTCCAGTAGAGATAAATGACGCTGTAGCTGTAGCCGTTGGTCCTCAAGGACCGGCTGGATCTTCTGGAACAAGCGGAACTTCTGGGAGCAGCGGTACATCTGGATCAAGCGGATCTTCAGGTACTTCTGGCTCAGGGGGGTCTTCGGGGACTTCTGGAACAAGCGGAACCTCTGGAACCTCTGGCACAGGCGGTTCTTCGGGCTCTTCTGGAAGCGGAGGAACTTCAGGTTCTTCTGGGACATCTGGGTCTTCGGGGACTAGCGGCTCTTCTGGAACGTCTGGTTCGGGGGGTTCTTCTGGAACTAGCGGCTCTTCTGGGACTAGCGGCTCTTCTGGAACGTCTGGTTCGGGGGGTTCTTCTGGAACATCTGGAACTAGCGGAAGCTCAGGAACTTCAGGAACAAGTGGAACTTCAGGATCTTCAGGATCTTCAGGAGCAGATGGAGCAAATACTTATAGATATTTATTAACAAATAATGCTGTATTGTCTAATGGAGAATTCAAAGTAATATCTGGAAATGGATCTGTTTCTTCAATTACTTCTTGTATTTTTAATGAATATAATTCTGCTGGAAATTTATTAGACTCTTGGTTTGAAGGTTTAAGAACTTGGGTAGAATTAAGATACGAAAAAGCGATATTCCAGATAGTAAATACTGGAGATATTCACAATAGAGTAGAATTGTTTGTAGCTAGCGTTATTCATAATGGAGATGATACTTGGACAGTTAATTTAAATTTCTTAGCTGGACATGGAAATATAGAATTAAATAATACTTACGCTGTATCTTGGGTATTATGCGGAGCAGACGGCTCGTCTGGAACAAGTGGAACTTCAGGGTCTTCAGGCACATCTGGCAGTAGTGGCAGTTCTGGCACAAGCGGATCTAGCGGAACTTCGGGATCTGGAGGTTCTTCTGGAACTAGCGGAACGTCTGGTACTTCAGGCACAAGCGGATCATCAGGAACATCAGGCTCTGGTGGTTCTTCTGGTACTAGCGGCTCTTCTGGAACATCTGGTTCTAGCGGTTCATCTGGAACTTCTGGTTCTAGTGGAACATCTGGAATAGATGGGACATCTGGATCATCAGGAACATCAGGGTCTTCTGGTTCCTCTGGGACAAGTGGTTCTTCTGGAACGTCTGGTTCTGGAGGATCTTCTGGTACTAGCGGATCTTCTGGGACATCTGGTTCTGGGGGCTCATCTGGCACTTCTGGTTCTAGTGGAACATCTGGGATAGATGGAACAAGCGGAACTTCAGGATCTTCAGGAACAAGTGGTTCTTCTGGCACTAGCGGATCTTCTGGAACATCTGGTTCTGGGGGCTCATCTGGAACTTCTGGTTCTAGTGGAACATCTGGAATAGATGGGACATCTGGATCATCAGGAACATCAGGGTCTTCTGGTTCCTCTGGGACAAGTGGTTCTTCTGGAACGTCTGGTTCTGGAGGGTCTTCTGGAACATCTGGAACTAGCGGAAGCTCAGGAACTTCAGGAACTTCTGGAACATCTGGTTCAGGTGGATCGTCTGGAACGAGTGGAACTTCTGGATCTTCTGGGACATCTGGTAGTAGCGGCTCTTCTGGAACATCGGGTTCTAGTGGTTCTTCTGGAACAAGTGGAAGTTCTGGGTCAAGTGGTGATAAATACAGAGCAGTTTCTAATACTTCATTTACTTTAGGTGGTTCTGGTACTTTAAATATAGGTCCTAATTTTGGATATAGCGTAGCTCAATCTATAATTGTTGTATATGATGGAAACAATTTCCAAGAATGCGAAGTAATATCTTATGATGCTAATACTGGAAATTTAGCTTTTGGTGCGCCGAGCAGAACTGTTGGATCTGGAACTTATTCTAGCTGGTTGGTTAATTTGGACGGAGCTAGTGGTGGGGACGGGTCTTCTGGTACTAGTGGAACATCTGGATCATCTGGAACGAGCGGCTCATCTGGGTCTTCTGGAACAAGCGGTTCATCTGGGACATCGGGATCTGGTGGATCATCTGGTACTTCTGGATCTGCGGGTTCTTCAGGAACAAGCGGTTCTTCTGGGACATCGGGATCTGGTGGTTCATCTGGAACAAGCGGTTCATCTGGGACATCGGGATCTGGTGGCTCATCTGGAACTAGTGGGTCTTCTGGCACTAGCGGATCAGGGGGGTCTTCTGGCACTAGCGGAAGCTCAGGAACGAGTGGATCTTCTGGAACATCAGGGTCTGGTGGCTCATCTGGAACTAGTGGGTCTTCCGGGACAAGCGGGACTAGCGGCGTAAGCGCTGTTTACGCTGGCATTTCTTCTACATCAATTAATTTAGGATCATTAGTAATAGGAAACAATCAAAGCTTAACTACTTCTACTAACTTATCTTATACAATAGCTCAACACTTAATTGTAGCTTACAATTTATCTAATCACTTTCATGGAGAAGTAGTATCTTACAATTCTGGAACAGGGGCAATTACATTAAGAGTAACTGAAATAGATGGCTCAGGCACATATAGCTCTTGGACAACAAACTTAGACGGCGCGACTGGAGGAAATGGGTCTAGCGGCACAAGTGGATCATCTGGAACAAGTGGAAGTTCTGGATCATCTGGAACAAGCGGTTCATCTGGGACATCTGGTTCTGGCGGGTCATCTGGTACAAGCGGCTCTTCAGGGACATCAGGATCTGGAGGTTCTTCTGGAACAAGCGGTTCATCTGGGACATCTGGTTCTGGTGGATCATCTGGGACGAGCGGTTCTTCTGGCACAAGTGGCTCTGGTGGATCGTCTGGAACATCTGGATCTAGCGGAACATCTGGATCGTCTGGAACGTCTGGATCTTCTGGAGTAACAGGTGGAACTGGAGGCACTGGTGGAACTGGCGGAATAGGTTCTACTGGATCTATTGGTTCTACAGGCGGCACCGGAGGAACAGGTGGCACAGGTGGGACAGGTGGGACTGGAGCCAGAGGTGGATCAGATTGGACTCCAAACTTCAGCGCAAATGTAACTTATGGAGCAGATAGCACAACATTCTTAAAAACTTCTGGCTCAAATGCTTGGGATAGTCAAGTTTATTCTACTCAGGGATATGTAAGAGGAGTATACTGCGCGGCAAGAGCTACAAGTACTACTGTTGTAGCAATGTTTAGCTTAAATAGTGATCCAACTGCTGATGCTTCTTACACTTCTTTAGATTATGCTTGGTATTTAGATAATGGAAATTTACAAATATGGGAAAGTAATGCCCAAGTAGTTACAGGAATTACTTTTACTACAAACACAGTTCTAGCAATTACTTATGATGGAGCTAATGTAAGATATTGGAGAGATGGAGTAATACAAAGAACTGTAGCTAGAGGACTTGGTAATGCTCTTTATTTTGATTCTAGTTTTTATTCAGCAAACTCGCAAGGACTTACAAATGTATCATTTGGCCCTATGGGAGAAGCTGGAAGTAGCGGCTCATCTGGTTCTTCTGGAAGCTCTGGAACTAGCGGCTCTGGCGGGTCGTCTGGCACTTCGGGCTCAAGCGGATCTTCTGGGTCTTCTGGAACATCTGGTTCTTCAGGATCTTCTGGGACAAGCGGGTCTTCTGGCGTAACAGGCGGAACGGGTGGAACTGGTGGGACAGGCGGCATTGGATCTACAGGATCTATTGGATCAACTGGCTCGACAGGAGCTACAGGAGCTACAGGAGGCACAGGAGGCGTAGGTGGAACTGGTGGAACCGGAGGAACAGGCGGAATAGGGTCTACTGGATCTGCTGGAGCAAATTCATTTACGACAAATACGGCGCTGTTTACTATGCCAGCAGTTTCATCAACTGTTGTGGTCAGCGTGGGCAGCACTAGTTGGATGTCAATAAGTCAAATTGTATATGTAGAAACCGCTGGATATTTCTCTGTTAACGCTATAGGTAGCGCTACTTCGGTTACTTTAACGAATGTAGGATACGCAGGGAACGCAGCGCAAAGTACAGTTATTTCTACTTCTAGAAAAATAGGCCCAGCAGGGCTCATTGGAGTGACTGGATCTACAGGAAGCACAGGGTCAACAGGAGGGACAGGAGGGACAGGAGGAACGGGCGGAACAGGAGGAATAGGTTCCACAGGATCTACGGGAGCGACTGGTGGTACTGGTGGAACCGGAGGAACAGGTGGCACTGGAGGAATAGGAAGTACGGGTGCCACTGGCAATCCATTCGGAGGAGGCACTTTCACTGGAGATGTTACTTTTCAAGGCCTTGCTACAACTCAAAAAGGTGTTTCTGATATAACAGGCACATCAAATGGTATAGCTCCATTAAGATTAACTCATCCAGGAGGCGCAGCTTACGCTACTAATACAGCATCAATAACCGGAGCAATAAAAATAAGACTTCCTTTAAACGCTTATCGTTCTAGCACAATGATGAGAATGACTGTAAAAATTTATCTTTATAGCGGCGGATCTACAGGTAATTCAAGAGCAATAGACATTGGTGGTTACAATTATAACTTAGGTGGATGGTACAATATATTTGCTTATCAAAATTCAATGAATGGTGTGGCCGCATTGAATGTTAGATTTGGTTTTGAAGGTGGATATAACGTAATTTGGATTGGAGAAACAAATACTGTTTGGGATTACCCACAAGTATTTATAGAAGATTTTCAAGCGGGTTACAGCGCCACCGATCAAGGTAGGTGGGCTAGCGGTTGGGATATTAGTTTTACAACAACTTTTGGCACTGTTGAAAATGGCCCTATAACAGCGGCTCTTTCTATGGGCTCAACAGGAAGTACTGGCGGCACAGGCGGAACGGGAGGCACAGGTGGAACAGGCGGAACAGGCGGAATTGGATCAACGGGATCTACTGGCGCTACAGGAGGAACTGGCGGAATAGGCTCTACTGGTTCTACCGGAGCTACTGGAGGCACAGGCGGAACTGGCGGAATAGGCTCTACTGGTTCTACCGGAGCTACTGGAGGCACAGGCGGAACTGGCGGAATAGGCTCTACTGGTTCTACTGGGGCTACTGGAGGAACCGGAGGCACAGGAGGAACTGGAGGCACCGGAGGTATAGGGGGAACAGGCGGAACGGGAGGAACAGGAGCGAGAGGCGCATCAGACTGGACTCCTAATTTTACTGGCGGAGTAACATATGGATCAGACAGTACGACATTTATAAAGTCTTCTGGCAATAATGCAAATTGGGATGGACAGGTTTACTCGACACAAGGATACGTAAGAGGAGTGTATTGTACTGCGAGAGCAACAAGCACTGCTCAGTGGGTAATGTGGGGATTGAACTCTGATCCAGCTGCTGATGCAAGCTATAGTTCTATTGATTACGCATGGTATATAGTTGGAGATGGAACGCTGCGTATTTACGAAAGCAATTCGGATATTGGGCAGTTTGGTACTTATACTACAGCCACTGTATTAGCAATAACTTACGATGGTTTTTTTATTAGATACTGGAAAGATGGAGTCATTCAAAGATCTATTTCTAGAGCAATAGGGTCAGCGCTTTATTTTGATAGCAGTTTTTACGCAACAAACTCGCAAGGAATTACTAGCGTTGGTTTCGGCCCAATGGGAGAAGCTGGAAGCGCAGGCTCTGCTGGAGCTACTGGTGGAACAGGTGGCACTGGAGGAACTGGTGGAACTGGCGGAATAGGCTCTACTGGTTCTACTGGGGCTACCGGAGCTACTGGAGGAACTGGCGGAACTGGCGGAATAGGCTCTACTGGTTCTACCGGAGCTACCGGAGCTACTGGAGGAACTGGAGGAACTGGGGGAATAGGGTCAACAGGTTCGATAGGATCTTTGGGTAGTAGAGGTTCCACGGGTTCCACGGGTTCTACGGGTTCATCAGGAGCAACAGGTGGCACCGGCGGTACAGGCGGTACAGGGGGCACAGGCTCAGCAGCCATAACAAATAATGTTGATAATTATGTTTTGAGCGCAACTGCTACAGCTACAATTAACGGTGAAGTCAACTTAACATTTGACGGAAATAATTTATACATAAACGGTGCAGTTGTTCAAGATAGTGCAACACAATCTATTAGCGGCACTGCAGTATTAACGCTTGACGTTCAATCTGCAAACTTGCATGTAATATCAGTTGCGGCAGGAACGGTAACATCGAGCATAACATATAACAATAGAAGTAATAATCCAAGAGTTAATACATTAATTTTGGTGTTCAAATATTCTGGTACTCATACTATTACATGGACAAATGTTTTATGGGCAAATGGAGTAACTCCAACCGTAACGGGTGTGTCAGGTTATGCCGATGTATATATGTTAACCTCATATCAAGGCGGCGCAGGCACTCCAAGTTGGATTGGAACTGTTGTTGCCCAAGCTTTAGTAAGTACAACTCTATAATCTTATTATGTTAACAAGTTGCGCATCTAATACGGTCGGAACCGCCTTTCCTTATGGTTTAGGTATTGCTAGTACCCCCGGAGCGAGTTTTTTCACCCTGCTTAATTTTAGACAAGGGCTTAGTTATAACCCTATAACAAGTCTAACTCAATGTAGAGATATTTCTAGCTACAACACCACAAATCATGTGGCTAATAATGTTTCTGCGACTGATTATTATCCAAATAGATACGGAGGAATGTTGCATTTAAATAATACAACTGGGTACATTCCGGGCGCGGGGAAATATATTAGCAGTGCCGGTAGTAATTATAGCACTTATGGAACCACAGAGTTTGTTTTTATAGTTAGTTGGCAGTATATTGCGACTAACGCAACGTATGGGGCAGATATTATTATAGGAGCATATAACGGCAGTACTCATGATTTTTGGATGGGAACTTCAGGTTATGGGCCATCCCCTTACATTTTTTCTAGAAATGGGTCAAGTGTTTCTTCCGGCATTACACCAGTAGCTGGAAGACGTTATATTGCAATGATAAATAATTCTCAATATTTTAATTCAGGTTATTTTGCGCTTTATAGTAGTGCTGGAGAATCTTATGTTAACACAGGAATTGGAGGAGTAAATTTAACTACATGCGGATCTCCTGCTCTTGGAAAATATGGTGGGTGGAACGATAACTATTTGCCGAATGTTTTAATTGGCGATTGGTTAGCCTCATGGGAATATTCAAATGATGCTTACCCCCAAGGATTTACTTACGCTAAGGCAAATGCAATTCTTCAGAGTTTGAAACCAAAATTAGGAATACCATAATATGAATCTTTATTTTTTAATGTCAATAAACAGCGATGGCACAGCAACCATATATGAAAGTCTTCAGCCATTTTCAAACGTTGTTGCTGGGGTGGCGCAATTATTGCCTTCTGAATTTTTAAATATTAGCGGGTTTAATAATTTAGAAACTTCTAGTCCAGATCTATTGCTTGACCTAGGTTGGGCTGGTAGACCTGATTTAGGTTTTTGGATAGCTAATTTTGCAGTAAAACCAACAACAACATATTATAAAAAAATAATAACAACCAACACAATCAATAATGTCAATAAGACTGTTGATGTGACTTACTCCGAACAAGATTTAACTGAGACAGAAATAGACATAAAAAATAAAAAAATGAGAACCTCTTATGTCCCAGTAAGAGATTCCTATCTTAAATTAACTGATTTTACCCAACTTCCAGACGCGCCTATAACAGAACAGGCTAAGAGTGATTTTTTAATTTTTAGGCAGCAATTAAGAACAATGTTTGATATTTCTGATTATAGTCAATTAGCTTGGCCTGCTATCCCTACGTCTGCCCCGAATATAACTATACCACCATTTCCGCCAATAGAAAAATAAAGTTAGAACTCTTATTCTTGTGTAATTAACTAATATGAAGGTTGTTGATATAGCTCAAGAAATTTATTTTGATTTAAATAGCCCAAGCGATTTAAGCATAGCGGCTATATCTTTTTGGGTAAGAGCTAACGTCGGGGCTTTAAATAGTTTCTTGTTTTCTAATTTTGTTATAGATGGAACTACTTATGAAATAGTAGACGCAGATGATAACAATGCCGAAATAAATATTAATGCTGTGGCGATATTAAAAAAGATGTACATGATACATCGTTACGCCGTAATTATTAGATCTAAATTAACTTCTACAGATTCAGACGACGTAATAGAAGTAACGCATAACGACACAAAAGTAAGAAAAATAGACAAAAATCAAATCATTAAAACAGTTAGCGCAGAAAAGAAACA
>Ga0222713_10002858_pt1 | contig 18123 bp, 13 predicted proteins | sample C33_649DmetaG_FD_165061 | JGI IMG/M metagenome (GOLD analysis project Ga0222713, IMG submission 165061) | Estuarine water microbial communities from San Francisco Bay, California, United States - C33_649D | ecosystem: Environmental > Aquatic > Marine > Unclassified | place: USA: California...
GCTCAACGATCCAGAAGAGGTGGAGTTCATTCGCCGACTCGCGGATACTATGTCGACCATGGCGTCGTACCAATTGAGCACGATCACGGACGAGAACGTGCGGAACACGTTTCTTGAGCGAGTGCTTGGGCTCACGCGGTTTGCGAGCTTGGAAGTTTTAGACGTCGTCATCAACTTGTGGCCAGTGTTGCTTCGCGCCATGGGTGCTGAGCTCCCAAAAACCTTCATTCGCGGTCCACCCTCGCAAGGCGTGAACAATCCGTATAACGCTCCAAAGATCGAGCCTACGGGGATTCTTCCAAACGGCGCGAGCGAAGCGCTGCTTGAAATCGGTAAGTGGTGGATCAACGCCGGCGCGGGTATCGCCTTGGGTTTCGACACTAAGGGCATTCCAGGGAATAAAGTTGAGGAATGGCGCGAAAGTTTCGAAAATCCTTCCGAGCTCAGAGAGACTTGGGTGCAAGTTCGAGCTAAATGGATGGATATCGTCAAGTTGTGCTCCGCGTTGTGTCCCACAAATGCGGCGAATCAAGCGGTGCAAAACACGTTTACGGTGTTGTCGTGGGCACAACCCGGAGGGCCGCTGGCGAACGCCTCGGATGAGACAACTTGTGCGGCCCTGGAAGGAGCGTCGTCATTTTTAGAAGCAGTCATGGCAGCCTTACCCACGGAGGGTCCATCGTTTGAGGGGTTCGCGAGCACGCTAGAAGCGCTCCTCAACCAGTTAGTGAACATTGATTTTAAGACTCCGCACAGCAACGCGCAGGTGGCCAAGCTGTTGGAGACGTACGGAAAATTTGCCAGATCTCGACCTGACGCGGCGAGAATGATCATGAGTCGTATGTTTACGGTCTTGAGGGATCTGCCGACGGATTTGACTGCGGGAGCGCCGCCAGTGCGTCAGCGCGACATCATCGCGAGCGGACGAAGTGGTCAAGCTGCGCGCCAAAAGGTGTGCGCGGCAATTTTAGTCGTGTGTGCATCAGCTCCAACGGTACGTCACGCTTTGCGATTTACGACGCGTTTTCCAAGCGCAAGCGTTCCTTAGAAAACACAAAGAGCTCTGTTCACTCATTGTGTTTTATGCTGGAGCGCGACAGTAACACGCGATTGCGAGTCAAACGTCACCTCGCTGAACGGCGGCGACGCGCGAATCGCATTCGCAACATTCTCGATACCATACTTTCGCGCGTACGCCCAAGCCCGCAAGAACACACGAACTCGATCAAATGCTAACGTTACACGCCTTCTCTCACAAACAGGCTTTGAATCCGCTCCTGCAAGACTTCGCGGGACAGATTGAGACGATGAGCGTTGGGGGTAAATTGAGCGGCGCCGAACGCGGATCCCTTGCTGAGGCGCTCCTCGCCGTCGCCGGACCGTCTGGACCGATGCGCGTTCGCGAAGTGCTCGAATGGCTCATCGCGCCAGTGCGTCAGCGATGGGTGCCAAACGGCGTGCTTTCCCCTGAAGTGGCACACTTGTTGTCGCCGCCGGTCATGGCGGCGGGCGAAGCCGCCGGCGGGATGCAAGGACTGTCGTCGGCTCATTGGGAGTTCTTTCACGACATTCAGCTCACCGAGCGATGCCTTCGACGCAGTCTCGGTGACGCAGAAGCATCGCGAGTACCTGCAGGTCTGATTAAACCCGTGGACTCACCGCCATCGATCGTAGATTGCCCGGCGGTGGATCATATGGAATGGTCGATAACGCTCGTGTCGTCGCTTTTACAAACGATTCACGCGTACTGGACCCCCGCGGGACGCGCTGTGATGCACTCCGTAGGTTTATCCAAATCACTCGACATGTCCCCGGAAGAACGCGCGGCCTACTTAGTACACGGCCCCGCGCGTGCGCGCATTTTGGACTCTGAGGAAGCAGGAGTTACGCAAACCGTCGCGGCGGCGCGAGATTGGATGCGATGTCTTCGCGATTGCTCGTATTCAGTGTTTGCTCTCTTTAGCGTTCACGCGTCGGCGGCGTTTTATCCCAGTCCCCAAATCGCATCCACTTGCGGTGCATCAGTGCTCGCACATTTGCCGCACATGGAACTTCGACATTTACGTCAGTGCATTCACGCCACGGTGAGACCGATCATCGGACGATGTCCGGCGTCGTACCGAAATTTGTGGTACTCGGCGTTGGTGAATCCGCTATGCGCATCTTTGCACGACCGGCTCTCCGCGGGATGGATGGACTCGAGCGTGGTCAACGCACAGGCGACGATGGATAAGAGCGAGGACGAAGAAAGCAGCGGGGTTCGAGTGGATGATTTGATCAACGAACGCATCTTGCGCGACGTCACGAGAGATCATTGCGCGTTGCTCGCCATCATCGCCGCGCCAGAGGGAACGTTCGGGCGCCGAACCAAAGGCAGCGGATTGACCGGGGTCATAGGAGATATGTCCAATACCGTGCTCGGTACCGCGCACGCCGGTGGGAAGCACATCTTGGATTGGATCAATCAGGGCGATGCGAACGCCGTGCGCGCCGGCATCGCCACGGGAACGGCAGCGTTGACGTGGGAGGACGCCGAATCCACCGGTCACGCCGTGAGCTTTGTGAACGCCCTCACTGCCGCTGCGGGTTCAAACGATGCCCCTCAAGCCCTTCGCGAAACCGTTGGTGCGGATGTGTTTCAAGCGGCTCTAGTAGCGCTCACGCAGAGCTCCAACGCCTCTCATCAAGCGGACATTTTAGGCGTCATTCGGGACGTCATTATTTGGCTCCTCCCCAAGACGCAATCCGTGGGACAAATCTTGATGAGTCTACCCGGAATGACGCGCGGACAAATCGACGGTTTCGTCAACGAAATCGGACAGATGCGCAGCGAAAAAAAGGCGGCGAATTACATCAAGGACTTCCTCATCAAGGCGAGCGGCGGCGGCGAAGAACTTCGCGCGCTCGTCGAGTCCCGCTCAAGCGCCACGAAGACCGGTACTGCGGTCCAAATCCCAAAACTTACCCCAAGAAACCCCGAAAAGCTCAGCCCTGATGGATTCTCCGCTGGTTTCTCCGCCGAAGAAGCGAGTCGTGCGATCGGCATTTAGTTTCGCTCGCGCTCGCCGCTTTCATACGACGTTCTCCCCAACCAACCGTAAACGCGCGGCGCGTCACTGCGCGCCTTTCGACATGCTCGCGCGCGTCGCCCTCTCGCCCCCACTCGCGCTCGCTTCGCACCGCCCTTCGAGCGCGCGCAGCGCCAAATCAACGAGCGACGACGCGATCGCGCCTTGGGGCCCCTTCGCGCCGCCGCTCGAACCGTTATCGCCGCGGCCGCCGCTGCTGGTCCACTTCGCTGCGCGCGCCGCGCTCGCTGCGCGCGCCGCGAGCGCGCAAACGGTGGAAATATCGTTTGATTTTTATAAAACCGCCCCAACGTTGGCGTCGGTCACCGAACGCGGGTTGGAGTGCGCGTGGCTCTCGCGCGCGGTTTTCGCGCCGTGGAGCGTCGTCGAGAGCGTAGCCGAGGATGAGCGCGGAGTGTTCGAGCCCGACCCCGCGCTCGCGGAATGGAATAGCGGTCGATGGAGTAAAATCGTTTCGTTTAGCGAGGATACATCGCGCGCGGTGTCGCTCATGCCGAGCGGGGCGCGCACGTGGCCGACGGCGCTCGTCGCCGGGTTCAGTATGCACCGCTTCGGCATAGACGTCGACCCGAGGGAAGACACGGCGAAGAAACTCGGCGCCGTGGCGCCGATTCGCCCGGGCGCGCGAGTGTTGGATATTTGCACCGGCTTAGCGTACACGTGCTCGATGGCGGCCGAGCGCGGGGCGCGCGTGACGACGATCGAACTGGACTCGACGATGACGAAGATGTGTCGAATGAATCCGCATTCGGAGGCGTTGTTTTCTGGGAACATAGAGCAACTGTACGGTAACGGCGCCGACGTCGTGAAAACGTTCGCCGATGCGGAGTTCGATAGGATCATCACCGATCCGCCGACATTCGCGCTCGCCGGAGAGCTGTACTCGTCGGAATTTTACGCCGAATTGAAGCGCGTGTTGAAGCCCAAAGGCAAATTGTACCATTACATCGGCGACCCGAAGAGCTCGTCTGGGTCCACCGTCGCCGCGGGCGTCGTGCGACGACTGAAACTCGCCGGCTTTGGCGGAGTGGAGATCGATTACGACGCCCATGGGATCATCGCCGCGCACGATCACATCAAGGTGAATCGTTCGTCCTCGCGCGGCGCGCTTCGCGCCGACGACCGACTTCGCGCCGACGACCGACTTCGCGCCGACAAACATTTTCGCGGCGCCGCGAAATCCGGTCGCGGTCGCGCCATGCGCGACGCTCGCGCCGATCGCGACGACGTCGTTGACGACTTCCATCGGTGACCGCGAGTTCGCGCCTCTTGCCGCGCTCGCGATGTTACCCGCGGAGGCGTTTCGCCAAAAAGCGCGCTCTTCGCGCGGAGATCTTTTCAAAGCGCGCTTTTTGAACGCGCCTCCGTGACGCGCGTCGTCACATCGCGTCACCCGACGCCCGTTGACGTCAACGACCGCGACGAACGCGAACGTAAACGAGATGACGATGCGAATGTCGCTCGCTTCGCGCGCGGTGAAGGGCGTGGCGAATCAAGTCACCGCTTCGACGCGCGACCGCGCGCGCGCGAGAGGGGAACCGCCGGCGGCGCGCGCGGTCGACCGCCGAGCGCGAACGACCGTCACCGCGCGCGCGCGCGCGACGACGACGTCGACGGAAAAATGGATTGAGATTGATGAATTATCCGATCGCGCGTCGCGCGCCACCACTACCCAAGTGGGGCGAACGAACGCGAGCGTCGGCGACGTGTTGGATGGTTTGCGTTCGCGAGCGGGACGAGCGAAAGCGACGCTCCGAAGGAAGACGACGACGCGATCGGCGAAACCGTCGGCGTCGAGCGCGCCGCGTGCGGTTCTTGAATTAATGACCGTACCGAGAACGCGCGCGCGATGCGCAGGCGCGATCGATCGCGGTGAGGCGTTGACGCGGTTGTTCGACTCGCTCTGACGCGACTCGAACGCGCGCGCGAACCGCCGCGTCGTCACCATTCGTCGAGCGCGCGCGACCGATCGGCGACGGGACGCGAACGGCGTTGACGCGGAGAATGTCTTCGGTGTGACGAGCGCGTATCGAGCTTGAGTTGTTGCCTATTACTAATACACATTCTAATCATCATCATCATCATCATTCGTCATCATCATCGTTCGGCATCAGCAGCGTTCGATGACGTGGTGTTGTTTTGAGTATCACACTCCCTTGAGTCAACGACTCGTGTTTTACCACGAGCTCAAAACGGCCCAAACGTCAACGCGCCTTCGCGCACAACGCGACGCATCATGGCGCACGCGCGTCCATCGACGCGCGCGTTCGTCGTCGAGCGATCGCGCGTGACGCCATCGCGCGCGCGCGCTCGACGGTCGCGCGCGAATGAAGCGCGGTGTCGCGCGAAAGGAAGCGCGCGCGCGAGCGCGACGGAGGCGACGCCGAGCGCGCTTGACATTCTCCGAGCGCTGATGAGGGAATTGAAGACCGTGCCTCTGCGCGAAGACGCGAGCGAGGAAGCGCGAGCGCTCGTTCGCGCGCTGGACGACGCGAAGATGCGGGAAGGGGATGAAGAAAAGTCAAAGGAGGACGTCGCTCGGCGAAGGATGGAGGCGCGAGCGAGCGCGCCGAAGCTCATCGGGGCGTACTGGAACGCGCGAGGGAAGGCGCTGATGGAGTCGAAAGCGGTGAGAGATGCGGCGCCTTTAGCGTCGAGCGTGGTGAACGTCGCGGTGGCGGGAGTGGTGTTGAGGTTGTTCTTGCCGCGGCTCGCGGCGTTGGAAGCCGTGGGGGGGTTCGACGAGCTCGCCGAGTTTTTTGGCTTGCCTCCGCGCGCGGAGCTGAGCGGGTATTTAGAGCAGCTCCAAGCGCTTCCAGTTTTGGGCGTGTTTGCGGTGTACTTCGGGTTGTTCGTCGCGGAGAAGATGACGATGACGGATGAGTTCTTGCCCATCGGGTTCGTGTTGCCGGTGATTTCACCCGCCGTGTTCGGCGGCGTGTTCGGCGGAACCGTGGCGACGTCGCTAGCGAGCACGATGGCAGCGAGCGTGAATTTCTTCCTCGCGAGGTACGTTTTGAAAGATAAGATTTTGGATTTCAAGTGGGGCGAGAGCGAGCCGGTTGGGAAACAAAAATGGTTCGCGGCGTTGAGTAGACGGTTCGATTCATCGCAGTTTCCAGAGAGCACGGTTCCCGAAGGCTTTAAATCCGCGCTCCTGCTTCGATTGTGTCCTATTTTACCCATTCCCATCAGTGGGAACTGGTACGTGTGCGGGCTGACGCCGCTGAAATTCCGAGAGTTCTTTGCCGCGCACTTCATCGGGAGCTCAAAGACGGCGTTCATCGACGCGTACTTAGGGTCGATTTTACTCTCCGCCGTGCTCGACGAAGGCTCAATTAAGGAACAAGCGCAAGGCGCGCTGGTTTTTGAAACCGTGGCCATCGTGGCGATTTCCATCTTGGTCAGCACGTACGCCACCGAGTTGTTCACGCAAGTTTTAGACGAAGAGGGCGTGGACGCCGGGAAGTTGATGGGATTTGGCCAACAAGGCGATTCAGCGACCGAGGAGAAGGAAAAGATCGTGGACAACATGGCGACGGCGACGGAGGAGTTCATCGCCGCCGCGGCTGTGCCCGTGGGGAAGGCGCAAGCGACGCCGAGGGAAAAGACGACGACGCCAAATCCAAAGCCGATAGCCTCGATGCCCGCCGATGAAAAAGCCCTCATCGAGGCTGGAGAAGCGTTGTGGCAGCGCGCGGCGCGCATGGAATCTAGACGTCAGCAGATGACGATTGAAGAAATGACTGACCACGAAGCTATGAACGTGGATATGTAACTTTTAGTTTGTGATACTCATCAGTTTCACGCGTTGGCTCGAAACAAACTCCTCGTCTCGGGCGCGGGCGGCGCCACTTCGCGGCGCTTGCGTCGCGATGTCAAACCCAACCGAACGTCTTCGCAGGCTCGTCGAGAACGGCGTCGCCAAGCGTTTTGATTTAAACGCTTGGGCGCGCGACACGGGATGCGCGCAACCGACGGCGCTCGCTCGGCTCCGAGCCGCGCTCGAGCAGATTCGACCCGATGTCGTGAAGCTCATCGTCATGGAATCCCTCCAAGGCACTGCCGCTGAAGACGCAGACACCATGGTGTACGGGGAAACCACCGCGGAGGCGTTCTTGGCTTTTGTGAATCATCACGCGAAGGAAACAGCGGCGCTCGACGAAAGCGCGCCGGGCGTGTTTTATGACTTGGGAAGCGGCGCTGGGAAATCCATCGTCACCGCCGCCCTGTCGCCGTATTTCCGCGAGTGTCACGGCATCGAAATCCTCCCGTGCGCGCACGCAATCGCGGAGTGCGTGGTTGAAGACTTCATCCGCGACGTCGCGCCGAGAGACGATGGAGGGACGCCGACGGTGAGCGCGCGGCTCGGCGACATCTTCGTCGATCTCGCTTGGACCGACGCCGACTTTGTGTTTTGCAATTGTGTCACGTGGGATGAAGCCACGATCGCGCGCTTGACTCAAGCCGCAGGCGCGATGCGATCGGGATCGGTCTTGGCGACGGCGCTGTGTCCGCTGAGCGAGCCCAACGCGTTTGATTTCATCGCCGAAGAAGAATTAGCCTTCTCCTGGGGTCCGTGCGACGTTCTCGTGCACAGAAAACGTTAGTTAGTTCATAGTCTTAGCGCGCAGTAGTCTATTTCGATGCTTGCATCGATCATCGTCGTTAGTTCACGCGCGCGCGTCGTCAACGCGACTCGTCTCGATGCCGAGCGTTTGCGGTTCGCGCGGCTCGCTCGCGCGTTCGCTCCACCCGTCACTTGTTCGCACGCGTGCGCGCGAATTCACGCTCGAGCGCGCGCGTAGACGCACGATCGATCACGCTCGTCTCTTCGCGACTCTTCCACGTCGTCACGTGCGCGTTCGATCGATTAGATTTCAAAAGCTACAAACGACTTGAATCACCGACGGGGACGTTTGGGATGATGAAAAGTGTTCGTCATGCAACATCGACGGCGATGATGACTCGCGATGGACGCGCGAACTCGTTCGCGCATGTCATCCACGCCCGAGCGCGAGCGCTTCGATCACGAGCGGCGACGGAGGAACGGTCGAGCGCGCCGCGATGGGAGAACGCGAGCGTCGGTCAACTGGCGAGCCGGGACGCGCGCGAACTGGCGCCGAGCGAACGGTTCGCGACGACCACGGCGGTGGTGAAACAAGCATACGCCCCAGAGGTGGAGTTTATGACGCCATCGTTCGCGTTTTACGCGCTCTGCGGGGTGGGGTGCTTGCTCGGGAGCGCGTTGAGCGCGGTTTTGCTTTCTTTGATACCGACGTTGCGAAGCGTGCGGCGAACGATGGATGAGATTGCGTACTTAGCGGCGTCGGTCAGAGAAGAAGTGCCAGATACGTTAGCGGCGGTTCGAGTTTCGGGATTGGAACTCACGGATTGCATCGAGGAAGTTGGGGAGTTGACGGCGGATTTGGGCGGGGGCGTTCGAAGCGCCAGTCGAGGCATCACAGCCTCGGTGAACACGGCGCAGGCGTTGGGGAAATACGCTGCGAACGTGACGAAAAACGCAATTCCAGAGGTTCAGCGTCGCGCCAAGCCAATTATCGGGAGCGTGCGAACGGAGGCGACGCGTGTTTTAGAGGAACGAGCGAACATGGAGGAATATAGCGGGCCAGTCATCGCTAACCTGGCAAACTCGACGAAGAAGAGCGTTTCGGCCGCTCGAAACGCGCTGAAGACGGCAGATGTCGCTAGGAACGTCGGGCGCTTGTATAAAACCATTCGCGCTCCTCCAGCGAGGCCTAAGGATATTAAATAAATTTTAGACGTTGTATCAACGGAGAAAATGTAAATATTTCAGAGAACGTGTGTGTTACAAGGAGTACAAATCTTATGCCCGATTATTAGTCGACGGTCGGTAGAGTTGGCGACATCATCCCCGATTTAGTAGGCCCGAGCGCAGGTAAAAGTTGTTCGATCGGCGGCAACTGAAGACGTGAGTTGGAGTTTGCGTTGGCTAGGGGCGAACGAGTCGGCACGACGACATTAGGCAACGACGTGCCTCGCAAACCTTGTGCAGAGGCTCGCTGTTTTTCCATCATCTTTTGCATGTGCATATCTCTCGTCGCAGTTTGCTCTCGCTCCAACATCATTTTCGTCTCATCGAGGTTGCTGCACACGTTTTGATACTCAGTGTACAACTGATTCATCTCCTGCTTTTGACGCTGTAAGGTGTCCTTGTACGTGCTTATTTTATTGTGGCTGTGAATATTCGCTTGCTCGAGTGTGCTGCAGCGCTTTTCTGCTTCTTCCAACTTGAGCTGAACGATGGCGAGTTTGTTCTGCTCATCGCCCACCGCCTTTTCGAGACGGGACACCTCGCGCGAGAACTCCTCCGTCTTGGCTCGGAAATCGCTCGTCAACTTCTCGTACGCGACGCGCATCGTGGTCAACTCTTCGCGCATGCGAAGTTCACGCGCTTGAATTTCCTTGGCCGTCTCGTTGCTTCGAGATGCGTAGTCGCGGGCGACAGATTCGGCGGCTCGCGCCGATGCGGCTTCACGTTCGGCGGCAGACATGTTCTTCAACATCGCGCTGAACTTTTCACTGTCAACCTCAGCCTTGTTGCGCGATCGCTCGATTTCAGCTTTGGCGTATGCGACATCCTGCTTCCATTTTTCTTGCTGCACTGCCGTAATCTGCAACTCGGCCCTGAGAGCAGCCATTTCTTGTTCAACCTTGATGAGCATTTGCGCCTTTTCCTCAAGCTGCGTCGAGCGCGCCTCCAAGCTGCCGTGCTCCTTTATCAGCGACTGATTCTGGCGACGTAACTCTTGAAGCTCAGTCTTCGCTGCGTGTTCGCGCTCCTCAGCTGTCTTCGCCGCAGATAACGCAGTGGCAGCCTTGATTTGTGCAGCGCTGATGTCAGCCTCAACTTGGAACAATGATTTTTCGTGTGCGAGCATTTGCGACTTGGCTTTCTCTTCAGATTGCTTGGCGAGGTGCACGTCTTCGATAGCCTTTTCGCGAGCAGATATGGCGTTTGCGAGATCCGCCTTGGTAGACTCGAGCTGTTTGCCCACGCTATCGAACTTGGCCTTCAACTCGACCATGGAAACGTTCTGCTGCTCTTTGGCATGGCGCATCGCTTCGCGATCATTTTGCACAACAGCCAAAGCGGCGACACTGCTCTCTTTTGATTCAGTGAGCGCGCACTCTAGAGCCTTTCGCTCGTTTTCAAACTTGGCCAAATCAGCAGCGTAACGAGTCTTCAGCTCCTGCAAGTTGCCCGCGGCTTCTTGATACCTACTTTCGAGCGTTGCCATCGATACTCGGTTCTCTTCGCGTTGCAAACGAAGAGCGTCGATTTCGTGCAAAAGCTCGTCAACCTTCGCCTTAGAAGCGCCAAGTTCTTGACGCAATTTCCCTTCGTGGTGCTGGAGCTCGGCGGCATGACGAGTCTTCAGCTCTTGCAAGTTACCCGCGGCCTCTTGATATTTGCTTTCAAGCGTTGCCATCGATACTCGGCTCTCTTCGCGTTGCAATCGAAGAGCGTCGATTTCGTGTAAAAGCTCATCGCTCTTCGCCTTAGAAGCGCCAAGTTCTTGGCGCAACTTATCTTCGCGGTGCTGGAGCTCGGCGGACGAGCTCTTCGTCAGCTCAGCCTTTTCGGAATGGAGTGCACAGAGTTGCTTTTGTGCTTCGTCGTGCTTGACGCTCAGAGCTGCCATAGCCGCTCCGGCTGATTCACGAGTGTCACGGAGAGCGTTCATTTCGACTTCCATAGCCTTAATCTTGGTGCTCTTACCAGAGAGTTGCTTGTTCAGTTCACCTTCACGTTGAGCGAGCACTTTCGACTTCATGATGGCCTCATCCTTTTCGTTTCGAGCGACGGTGAGCGCGTTCACGGCGGCTTCATACTTGACGCGCAAAGACTGTAACTCCGAGGAATTCGCTAAGGACTGATCCGCTCTGATGCGCTCGTTTTCGGTGCGCAAGTTTGTGATCTCACTCATCGCGATGTCGTGCTTGGCTCGAACATCAGCAACAGTGGCAGCGGAGGATTTGCTTTCGACGCGCATTGCCTCGAGCGCAGCTTCAAGTTCGGCGACTCGCGAATTATCAACCGGCGTAGCACGAGCGCTTTCATCGCGCGCTGAGAGTTCGGTGCGCAAGTTTGTGATCTCAATCATCGCCTTGTTGTGCTTCGCGTGAACGTCAGCAACAGTGGCAGCGGAAGATTTGCATTCGACGCGCATGGCCTCAAGCGCCGCTTCGAGTTCGGCAACATTTGCATGGTCGATTTGGGCAGCGTAAACAGCTTCGTCACGTGCCGCGAGCTCGGCGCGCAGATTTGAGATTTCAGCCATAGCCTTGTCATGTTTGGCGGATAACGCCGCCATGGATGCCGCTCTGCTTCTTTTTTCGGCGTTGAACGCCTCGAGAGCCGCTTCGAGTTCGGCGACGCGCTCCTCAGCGCGCGAGTCATCCACGTCTGGTCTCGACGCAAACTCTGCCTCGACTTGACTCAGCTTGATGGACAATTTTGCTTTTTCGCTCACTAAGACGTCGCGTTGATCTCGCATTTCGCTCGTTTGCTTGCGTGCGCGTTCAACTTCGGCCCTCATCGCGGAGCGTTCTTCATTCAACATCAATTTGAAACTGTTCACCTCTCTGCTCATTTCCTCGATCGTCATGTTCTTTTCCTCCAACACCGCATCGATTTTGGATTCAAAAGTGCGCTCCATTTCGAACAGCTTCTTCTCCGCGGCGTGCTGCGCCGTGAGCGCTGCTGTTTGCTTCAATCGCGCGGTTTCAATGTCCTCCTCCAAATCGCGCGCTTGGTTCATGAGCTTCTTTTTTTGTCGCTCCAGTCGTTCTTCGTTCTCCCGCAAGATTTCAATCTCCAGCGCGTGCTCGCGTTCGCGTGCATTCGCACGATCGACCTTAGCGCGCTCGATCTCCAACGCCTCCTTTAACGCCTCGGCGCGGTCGTGCGCCGCGCTCGAGCCCCGCGACTGCGACATCAAAATTTGTGTGCGCAACGCTTGCGCGTGGTTCAATTTCGCCACCGTCTCTCGCGTCCATTCATTCTCAATCACCGCCTTCACTGAAGAAGTGAAGTAGAACCCTCCGAACCACATCGAGCTCCCATCGCGCATCTCCAGTACCACTCCCGGTTCGCTCACGTACTCGGCTTTCGTCGTAATCGCCTTGATTTCCTTGTACGCAATCTTCAACGCAATCGGCGGTTTCGTCTCCTTCTTCGGCTTACTCGGGGAAAATAAATACCCATCTCGATACTTTGGATCGATCGCATCGCAATAAAAGCACACTCGCTTATCGGTGACGTAGAAATCCCCCGTTCCGCTCGCCACCGGCCCCCCGGCGTGCGCGCGATACGTCTCCACTAAAACCTCATTCACGTTCAACGAAAACTGCCCCCAGACCCCGCCTTTATTCGCCGCGTCGCGAATCATCTGCGTCTTCGTTTTATTTCTCTGCGCCCATCCTCGCACTCGCGCTTGCGCGCGCACCACCGAATGTTTCTCTTTTGGCGTCAACCTGTCGAACGTCTCCTCCAATGCGAGTAATTCCCGTCCCGTTGGCATCGCGTCTCTCCGTGTCGCTCTCGCTCTCTCTGTCGCCGTTCGTCGTCGATCGCGCCCGTCACTTGCGGCGTGAAATGATTTCAATTATGAAATAAATAAATCGCGCGCGCGCGTTCGCGTGTGCGGTCGCGCGCGCGCTCGCGTCGACGACGACGCCTCTCGACGACGACGCGACGCGCGCGCGAGGCGACGCCAATCGTCGTTCCCCTGGCGGACGTCGGTCGGTCGGTCGGTCAGGGAGGTCAGGGAGGTCATGTGGTCGGTCGGTCAGGAAGGTCGGTCGTCCCTCGGGGGTGTCCCCCCCCGATCGTTCTGAGTCGTCACCACGTGACCGACCGACCACAGGACCGACCGACCACAGGACCGACCGACCACAGGACCGACCGACCACAGGACCACGCTCGCGCGATTTATGGTGCCATGGACACGTCCATTACGTCTTGCGCACTCGTACTAAACGTCCTAAATCGCCTCAAATGCGCGACCGCGGCGACGGCGGCGGCGGCATCGACATCGATGCGTCGAACACGACGTCGACGCCACGCGAACGACCATTGGAACGCGCGCGACAGATCGCGATGGACACGCATTAGCGCGTGCGAACGCGCTCGAGGAGAAACGAACTCGACGTCGAAGACGTCGACGAGGGAAAAGGGCGCGAGAGCGCGCGAGCGCGAGAGCGAGCGAAGAGAGCGAGCGAGCGAGCGAGCTCAGAAAGAGCGATGGATGGGTTACGAACGTCCACGAGCGCGTTAACGCTCGCACACGAGGACGTGAGAACGAGATTGATAGCGCACGGCGTGACGCGAGTGACGGTGACGCAAGAACTCGCGCTGGAGGCGGTGATGAGGGATGAGAAGGATGTCGTCGTCGCGGCGCCGACGGGGAGCGGGAAGACGTTGGCGTACGTGATTCCGATCGCATGCGCGATAGCGAGGGATGGAGATAGAGAAGGAGTGATGGCGATGGTTATCACGCCCACGCGCGAGCTCGCGGGGCAGGTGATGGGGGAGATGGTGAAGTATTGCGGCGAAGGCGCGTGCGCGGCGTGCGCGGGGGGAGGCGACGGGAAGGCGCAAGAGGAGGCGATACGGGGAGGTGCGCGCGTCGTCGTCGGTACTCCGGGACGGATTCGGGAATTTATCGGGCGTAAAATTATCGCATTGCGCGGGGTGAGGATTCAAGTCCTCGATGAGATCGATCGATTGTTAGACGGCGGTTTCGAAGGCGATATTGAGGCGGTGATGAAACCGCCGGGGACGTGTCAAACGCTATGCTTTTCGGCGACGATTTCCGTGGCTTTGTCGCGGTTTCTCGAGCGGAAACTAGTACCAGGGTATGTTCAAATCCAGCACTTCGGTCGCGATGGGTCCAACGTCGGGGGTAAGGTGGAGCACTTGTCGTACGCCTCGAAGGGCGGGGACGCCTCCGTCGGCGCCGCCGTCGTGGAGGCGATCGAATGCTACGCGAGCGAACGCGTCGACGGTCGCGTGGGTGGACAAGCAATCGTGTTCACTGAAACAAAAGCTGCAGCAGAGCGTTTACGAGCGACGCTCACGAATTTATTGTCGACGGTACGTGCTTGGTTGACTTTTTTTACCCTCGCGAGCGCGCGACGTCGATGACGAAGAAAACTTAAGGGATTTATGAGATTGGAATCCGTTCCATGTTCGTAACCAAAGACTACAATTCTCCGAGACGCCGCGCGCGCGGTTTGTTTTGCCATTTTGTTTTTGCTTTCGCTCGCATCAGCGGTTCCAGAGGATTGAATCCAAATACTTATCTACATTCCCTGAGAAGACGGTGATTACAACCTTTCGACATTATGGAAATGATGGAACGCAAGCGAGCGATACGTTTTCTTCTTTTTCTCTCATTCTTCTTTCCCGCGTCCGCTCGAGGTGATGATGATTCACTTATTTTCACATGTTAGACTGTCGAGATCGAAGGGTGAGGATCCTTCGATCGATGTGCACAACAAAGTTACTGAACCATCGAGCGGGACGCTTTGATTTCGCGGCGCGAACGAAACCAAAACTAACCTTCACTCTTCATCTGCGCAGGAGTTCGATTCAGGTAGACGCGAGCGTAAGGTCGCGTCGCTCCATGGTGATCTGCCGCAGCCCGCGCGAGATGCGACTCTCGCGGGTTTACGCTTGGGCGACGTCGACATCCTGGTCGCCACCGACGTCGCCGCTCGCGGATTGGATTTACCGGGCGTCGAGCTCGTCGTCCACGCGGACATGCCAAAGTCTGCGGACACGTATTCCCATCGCGCCGGCCGCGCGGGTCGTCCGGGATGCGCCGTGAGCGGCGTCTCGCTGTTGCTCCCACAGCCAGATATGACGAGCAGGCTGGCGGACCTCGAACGTGAGGCGAAAATTTCCATCCGCCGTCTCGTGTACGTCGGCGAGCGCAAACGCGTCGTCGTCACCGGCGATCTCGAGCGCCCGAAACCAGCTGCGAGTGAAAATACCGATGTGCAACGGTCAGACTCGCTCGCTTCCGAACGCGCTGACGTGCGCCGGGACGATTCGCTCGTCGTCGACCAATTTGCCATGTTCTCGAGCGACATCGCCGCAATCGCCGGCGGGAAATCAAAATCAAAATCAAAGCGTCGCTGACCATCGCCCTCGCCGCCTTCGTCAACGCAAATAGCATAGCCATATCGATGTATCATAGTCCTGTACGTTGTCCCGCGCCGTCGTCACTCACATCACTCAATTCCTTCGCTTTTGTTTTTTACAGCTCTCCACACCGCGCCGCGCTATATGTCCTCTGCTCTCATCCAACGCACGGAATCGTTCGTGCGCGACGCTCTGTCCGATGTCGATGGCTCGCACGATTGGTGGCACATCCATCGCGTCCGTCTCACCGCGGTCGCGCTCGCCAAAGAAGAAGGTGCTGACGCCGAGCTCGTGGAGCTCGCCGCGTTGCTGCACGACGTCAAGGACTGGAAGTATTCGGGCGACGCCGACGCCGGGGCGAACGCGGCGCGGGAATTTTTAAAATCCCAAGATTACGACGACGAGCGCATCGAGAGGATTTGCGGGATCATTCGGAACATGGGTTTCAAGGAATCGCTCGCGACGGATGCGGCGGCGGTGGCGAGGAGGAACGCCGCGTCGAGCGTTGAAATGTTTTGCGTCGCCGACGCAGATAAGCTCGATGCGATCGGTGCGATTGGGATCGGACGCACGTTTTGTTACGGCGGTGCGAAGAGGAATCCCATGCACGTCCCAGGAGTGGAACCGTTGGTGAATATGACGATGGAAAAGTACGTCGCTTCGCACGACGATAAAGCGCGGCCGAATACGACGATTAATCACTTTGCGGAAAAATTATTCTTGTTGAAGGATATGATGAAGACCGAGAGCGGAAAAGCGCGTGCGGAGAAAAGACACGAGACGATGGTGGCGTTCGTGGACACGTTCATGCGAGAGTGGAACGGTGAAGAATGAATGGGGTGTAGTGTTATATACATATCAGGTTGGTTTCAAATCGGCGTCGACGCTCTTCGATGCGAACGTGTTCTTCGGGTAGGCTAGGACTTTTAATTTATAATCCACGTATGCGTTGCGTTTTTCTGAGTACCCTGGTATGTAGAACACGCGCGTCAACGTTGGACTCCGTCTCGGGTTGATGAATTTTTCACTATGCACGTCGATCCAATCGCCTCCAATCGCCGTCGTATGCGCGTTGGCGCTCTCAAATTCTGCCTCAACGACGTAGTAACACTCATCGGGATCGACGTATTGATTCTCGTGCGCCTTGTTTTCGTCGTTAAGCCCGATCGGGGTGTACGCCGTGCCCCCGCGCGCGGTGTCGAACGGCATCGGCAACGCGCCGTTGAATTTGGTTTTGAGAAATCGCAGCCGGTAGTGCTTCGTCGGGAAATGGAACGAACTTGGGAATCTGTACCACTCGTCCCCAACGCACACGTTGATCGTCATGTCGTCCCCTTTATCTATGTACTCATTCGCCAAGTACCAAGGCCACTTCACCGTGTCGGGCGTCGCGCTCGGCACCGGGAGCGCGCCGTAAACTTTCGCCGGCGCGCCGTAATACTTGAGAATCGCCGCGGTGCGCGAAATCGACAACGCAATCATAACAAACAACCCAAGGACGACGCCGAAGACGATGCCGTAAATTGGAATTTTTGATCTAACCGCGTGTCGCGTGATGCGCAGCGCGCTTTCGGTGAACGCCGTCACCGCGATGGCGGCGCTCAAGCACAAGCACGGATAAATCATGTACAAGAAGCGCTCCTCCTTGTGCGGCACCGCGGTAAAAAACGCGGTGACTATCGGAAACGGCGTGCACACGAACAACAACACCCGCCAATTATTGCGATAGTTCTCCATCACCGTCGTGAGCTTCATTGCTTTCGGCGCGTTGCCCGACCGCGCGAGCTCGCGCAACGCGAACGCCTTGGTGGCGACGGCGAGCGACACCGCGAACGGCGCCGCGCACGCCAGGGCGAACGCGAGCTGAAAATTCAGCGCCAAATTTTTGACGTAAAATCCCGCACCCTCGACGCCGTACAAATCGCTCTTCCCCCCGGCGACGTTGTACCGAACCAAGTTCACCACCGAGCTCACGACCCCAAACGCCCCGCGCGGGGAATACATCGCCGAATCGCACGCCGTCGAAACCGCCGCGGCGACGGCGGTGCACGCTATGACCCATCTCGCTGTGACCGTCACCCCGATGGCATACATCGAATACACCCCGATCGGAATCGCCGCGATTCCCGCGAACGGCCACCCGAACACGCACCCGAACACGCACCACGCGCACGCCTCTCGATGCTTCCCGCGCAGCGTCTTCGCGCACGCCGCGCTCACGCACGCCATCGCGAGCGAGCTCGGCAACACCGCGCTCGACGCCATGACATTCCCCGTCGCGAACGCAAACATTAACATCATGACATTCGCACACAGCGCGTTGCGCGAGCGCACGGCGTCGTACATCATCAGCTCGCTCGCGCTCGCCCCGATCGCCGTCGCCGCTCGCGCGAACGCGAACGCCGTCGTCCCGCGCTTGAAGTCGCCAAACAGTGCGCCGCCGAAGACGTCACCGACGTACACGAACGGGAGGTAGAGCGCATCGAACGCGCGCGATCGTAAGGCGTACGATCGCGCGTTTTCCCACGTTTGTAACCCGTGCGCGCGCCACGCGTAATGCAACGGTTCGAGGTAATTGTACGTCTCATCGCAATCCAATACGACGGCGTTGCACACGGCGAAGGCTGTGCGAGAGAACACGTACGTTGCGGCGAACACGCGCGAGAGCGAGGAGGGCGACGACGACGACGACGACGACGATGGTGACGACATCGCGCGCGCGCCAGTGGTGGTCGGTTCATTTCGTTTCATGTCAGTTCATGTCACGTCACGTCGTTCCCATCGATCGGGTCGAGTGGTCGACCGACGGAGAGATCGAGTGGTCGACCGACGAGTCAG
>Ga0222713_10002860_pt1 | contig 18118 bp, 15 predicted proteins | sample C33_649DmetaG_FD_165061 | JGI IMG/M metagenome (GOLD analysis project Ga0222713, IMG submission 165061) | Estuarine water microbial communities from San Francisco Bay, California, United States - C33_649D | ecosystem: Environmental > Aquatic > Marine > Unclassified | place: USA: California...
TTATGTGTGAATACCGGCGATATGAAAAGTACGCCAATTGCAACCGATGAAGAGAGCGGCAAGGGTTTTCGATTTGGATTCCCAAATGATCAGTTCTTTTTTAAGAGTCAGCAAGAGATGGGCGCAATTTTTCATGACCTGCCCGAATCACTCGACAATACGAATGAGATAGTAGATAAAGTTGATATTCTTGAGTTGAAGCGGGATATCATGCTCCCAAATTTTCCGATTCCTGATGAGTTTAAAATCCATCAGGGTCCTGAATCTGAGAACATGAATCAGTGGGAATACCTGAAAGACTTGGCTTTTAAAGGTGCCAAAAACCGATATGTGGATATCAGTGCAGAAGTTGAAGAGCGTCTCAATTTCGAGCTCTTTACGATCCGTACCATGGGGTTTGCCGGTTATTTCCTGATAGTTGCTGATTTTATCCGTGCGGGTCGCGATTTGGGTGTATTCATTGGTCCGGGGCGTGGTTCTGCCGCAGGTTCTGTAGTGGCCTATTGCATTGGGATTACTAATATCGATCCCATTAAATACAATCTACTATTTGAGCGTTTCCTGAATCCCGACCGTAAGTCGATGCCTGATATTGATACGGATTTTGATGATGCCGGTCGCCAGAAAGTGATTGATTATGTAGTGGATAAATACGGTAAAAATCAGGTAGCCCAGATTATTACCTATGGCTCTATGGCTGCAAAATCTAGTATTAAAGATGTTGCCCGTGTATTAGATCTTCCTCTTGCCGAATCCAATATGTTGGCAAAGCTGGTTCCCGACAAACCAGGAACCAATCTAGTGCAGGTAATGACCGCTCCAATTGATACGGTTAAAAAGGAGCAGAATCCCGAAGATTTTGATAATATTAAAACGCTTCGAAAGATTCTAGAAGATGGTAAATCTCTACAGGCAGATGTATTGAAAGAGGCCATGATCCTAGAAGGCTCGGTGCGGAACGTGGGTGTTCATGCCGCGGGCATCATTATTGCCCCATACGATCTTACTGATATTATTCCTGTGGCAACTTCCAAGGAATCTGAATTACTGGTTACCCAGTTTGACGGTAAGGTCATTGAAGATGCAGGGGTAATTAAGATGGACTTTCTGGGACTTAAAACCTTGACCATCATCAAGGATGCCCTCCGTTTGATTAAGCAAAATCACAGTGTTGATATAGACATTGATTATATATCACTCGATGACCAGAAGACTTTTGAGCTTTATCAGCGTGGTGATACCAATGGAACTTTCCAGTTTGAGAGCGACGGTATGCAAATGTACCTTCGTGATCTGAGGCCAGATAAATTTGAGGATTTAATTGCCATGAACGCACTTTATCGTCCTGGACCAATTGAATACATCCCCAAATTTATTTCCCGAAAGCATGGTCGGGAGGAGGTAAGTTATGACCTGTTAGACATGAAGGAGCATCTGGAAGAAACCTATGGAATTACGGTTTATCAGGAGCAAGTCATGCTGTTATCGCAAAAACTCGCAGGTTTTAGCAAGGGCGATGCGGATGTGCTGCGTAAAGCCATGGGTAAGAAGCAGATTGAAGTGCTGAATAAAATGAAAGCCCAATTTATGGAGGGCTGTAAAACAAACGGGCATGATGAAAACGTAGCAGTGAAGGTTTGGACAGACTGGGAAGCTTTTGCACAATATGCTTTTAACAAATCGCACTCTACATGTTATGCCTTCGTAGCCTATCAGACCGCCTATTTAAAGGCTAATTATCCATCTGAGTACATGGCTGCTGTATTGAATAATCAGAATAACATCGAAAAAATATCCTTCTTTATGGAAGAATGTAAGCAAATGGGAATTTCTGTGTTAGGACCAGATATTAATGAATCTGAACTGAGCTTTACCGTTAATAAAAAAGGTGAGGTTCGTTTTGGTATGTCAGGAATGAAAGGGGTAGGTGAAAAGGCCGTTGAAAGTATTGTTGAAGAGCGAACAGAAAACGGACTCTATCAAAGTATTTATGATTTTGCAAGACGTACTAATTCCAGATCTGTTAGTAAAAAAGTGTATGAAAATCTTGTTTATGGTGGAGCATTTGATTGCTTTGGACATAATAGGTCACAATTTTTCTTTAAGCCTGATGCCAGTTTTTATAACGGTATTGAACGTTTGATAAAATACACGAATGATTTTCAGAATAACTTGAACTCCTCCCAGGCTTCCTTGTTTGGAGGGACGAATGATGCTGAAATTTCAGAACCTCAAATGCCTGAATGTGAAGAATGGGAATTGATTGAGAAATTGAAATATGAAAAGGAATCGATAGGAATTTATCTCACAGGTCATCCTTTAGACAATTATAAGTTTGAGCTTGCTAATTTTTGCTCACATCAGGTAAAGCACCTTAGCCTTATTAATAGAATGAAAGGAACTGAGATTATGCCTGAAGATCAGGAGGAGTTCAAAAAAATAAGTAATCGCGATTTGGTCATTGGCGGTTTGGTTTCAGCTTGCAGACACGGTACTACCAAAACAGGTAAACCTTTTGGTTCATTCATGTTCGAAGATTATGGAGAGACTTTTGAAATTGCTCTTTTTGGTGAAGATTATATTAAGCTAAAACAATATTTGGTCATCGGCTTGTTTCTTCAAGTTAGAGGTATAGTTACGGAGCGTTTTAAACAAAAGGATAACTGGGAGTTTAAAGTTAATAGTATAGTTCTTTTATCAGAGTTGAGAGATAAAATGTCAAAATGTTTGACTATTCAACTTCCTCTTACTGAACTATCCGAAACTTTCATGAATAAGATAGATGAAATTGTAAGGATCAATTCTGATCATAATGAAAGTAGAAATTGCCAGTTGAAATTCATGATCATGGATTATGATGAGGAAACGACACTAGAAATGCCCTCAAAATCAGTTAGGATCAATCCAAGTAATGAGTTTTTAGAAGAAATTTCTAAATTGGTTGGAGTTCGCTATAAGTTGAATTAATGTCACAAAAGCAGGGTATATTTGTGGCAGGAATATTGAATACTATCTTTAAATTATAAACACGAAAATCTTATTATTATGGCATTAGAATTAACAGATGCAAACTTTGACGAATTAGTCCTTAAATCTGATAAACCTGTTCTGGTTGATTTTTGGGCAGAATGGTGTGGTCCTTGCCGTATGGTAGGCCCCGTTGTTGAAGAACTCGCAAAAGAATACGAAGGTAAAGCAGTTGTTGGAAAAGTAAACGTAGATAACAATCCGGGAATTTCAATGAAATTCGGGATTCGTAATATCCCTGCTCTTTTATTTTTCAAAGATGGTGAAATTGTAGATAAACAAATTGGTGCAGTGCCTAAATCAGTTCTTGCTGAAAAACTTAGCAAGCAATTAGCATAAGCATTATAAATATCGCTTCACAAAGAAGCTCCTGCAGATTCCTGCAGGAGCTTCTTTGTTTTTATTAATCTGAATTGAATTTATTTCCAATATTCGAGGTATTCTGCAGGCACTGGCTTTTGTAGCATATTCATATAGATATACCGCACATTTTCCTGATTGCTATGTCTTGCTTTTGAACCACCCCAGCCATGACGTTCACCTGGATAGAGCATAAATTCAAAATGTTTATTTAGATCCTGTAGTTTGTTGATTAGTTGAATGCTGTTCTGCATGTGAACATTATCATCCATTGTACCATGCACAATACGCAAGTTTCCTTTTAGCCTGTCTGCATAAGTTAGTACTGAGGTGATCTTATATCCTTCTGGGTTATTTTGAGGAGTTCCCATAAAGCGTTCGGTATAGTGTGTATCATAAAGTGACCAATCAGTTACAGAGTAATTAGCAATACCATGTGTGAATACATCAGAGCCATAAGTCAGAGCCATTGCAGCAATATACCCGCCAAAGCTGCCCCCTGTAATTCCAATTCGTGTACCGTCAACATAAGGCTTTGATTTTAGCAGATTGGCGGCATCCATATAATCTTCGATCTCGTATTTTCCCATTTTTCGGTAAATGAAATCCATTCCTGTCTTTCCCAGATGCCCTGAACTTCGGTTATCAATGGCTACCTGAATGATACCCTCTTTAGCCCACCAGTAGGTAAGTCCTAGTGGACTTTTCCATCGGTCGTAAACAGTTCCGGCATCCGGACCACCATAAACAGAGATCCAGACAGGATATTTTTTGGTTAGATCAAAATTTAAAGGAAGAGTAATGGTCATTGGGAGTTCAAGGCCGTCGCGCGTCTTGTAATAGCTAAGCTCTGTTTTAGGAAGTTGATAGGAATCAAATGCAGAGCCTTTTGAATCTAATAGTTCACGAATAACAGTACCTTTATTATCCAATAAAGCTGATTTAGGGGCAGTTGTTATATTAGAATAAGTTGTCAAGAAATAGTTGCCATCAGGTGAAATACTTATCTGATGGTCATAATTCCCAAATGTTAATCTGATAGGTTCTTCATTACCTTTCAAGCTAACACGGTAAAGGTCATTTCTTGTTGAATTTTCCTGTCTTGCTGTGAAAAATAGTTCCTGATCCTTTTCATCAACTAATACCAATTGGTTCACTCTCCAATATCCGGATGTTAATTGTTTCTTCAAATTACCTTCTAGGTCATAATAATAAAAATGACTCCAGCCGCTCTTATCGCTTTTCAGGATAAAACCTTGTCCATTTTTAAGAAAATACAGTTCATCAAACCAGTCGACCCAGGTTTTTTGTGTTTCTTCATGAATAGCCTTTTTGCTACCATTCATTGGATTGACACTATAAATAATGAGATTATTCTGATCGCAGTTCATCCATTGCATCCACAGTGTTTTGCTATCGGCCATCCAGAAAGGAGTACCAAAATATTGATCGTTTTTTGGATCAAAATCAGCCCAAACTATCCCATTTGACCCTCTGTTAACTAATCCCATTTTGACTTCAGGATTTTTGTCTCCAGGTTTGGGATATCTGGTATTTTCAAGAAAGCCATGCTGCCCGTTTGAATTGTAAATAGGAAATACAGGAACTTTTGAATCGTCAAAACGCATAAATGCGATCCGTTTACTATCTGGGCTCCACCAAAAAGCCTTATATCGGGTTGTTCTGCCAAGGATCTCTTCATAATATATCCATGAAGCCCATCCATTATAAATCACATCCGACCCATCGTTTGTATATCGCGTTTCTGTGCCTGAAGCGATATCTATAGAATACAGGTCATTGTTTCTTGTAAATGCCACCTGAGTTTTATCAGGAGATAAGGTTGGATTTTTTTCAGGAATACTATCCTTAGTTAATTGTTTTTCTGTTCCCAAAGCGTCCTTGAAAAAAATATCTTTATTCTTTATACTTACTGAAGCTTCATTCACCTGCGCGGGTGCCGATTGAACTGCTTCTCCTGTGCGTGCATCAACAGTGTATGGCTTACTTTGCTGCCCTTCCATGCGGTATTCAATATAATGTGTATTATCAGCCCAGCCCCTGTATACCGGAATTGGATTGATAATATCTTTTACCGGAGTAGAAAAAATTTCTTTGAAACTCAGGTCTTTGAGTTGAGCTTGTGCAGAAAATGAACCAATTAGCAGCGCTGAAATTAAGGCATATCTGAATTTATAAATCATCATAGGATGTTGATTTTTCTTTAATTTAAAATAACTGGACTTTTGGATGGATAATTAGGCTATTTGGTCAATAGCAAAAAATCATTCTAAGTTAATTTTTTTCTATAATTCATCAAATGTTTGGGGGTGTATTTATTTTGCTACTCCTAAAATTTCTTTACATTATTTCAAAAAATCAGAATCCTTTACCCCGAAATTGTATTATTTTAGAGCATGGAACCTAACCTGTCAAATTATAAAGATCTTCAGGATTTCGGAAATCTTGAGTTGCTTTCTCAACAGGTTGTAGAGGGATTTATAACGGGCCTGCATAAAAGTCCGTTTCATGGTTTCTCTGTTGAATTTGCAGAGCATCGACTTTATAATACCGGAGATTCTGTTAAAAATGTTGATTGGAAATTATATGGTCGCACGGATAAGCTTTTTGTAAAGCGGTTTGAGGAAGAAACAAACCTGAGGTGCCAGATAGTAATAGATGTTTCTTCATCGATGTATTATCCTGAGAAAACTTTTAATAAGCTTTTATTTTCCGTATACGCTGCAGCTTCATTGATGTATTTGTTTAAAAAGCAGCGAGATGCATTTGGGCTAAGTTTTTTCTCAGATAAATTGGAACTAACTAGCTCTGCAAAATCAACAACAGCACATCAAAAATATTTATTCTCTGAGCTAGAAAAATTGATGACTAGAAAGAGTAGTGGCGATCATACCGATGTTGCTTCTGCTATGCATCAACTAGCTGAGCAAATTCATAAGCGATCTTTGGTTATTATTTTCAGTGATATGCTCGAAGCTGAGTCAGCAGAAGGTCTAAACAATATTTTTGCATCTCTACAGCATTTAAAGCATAATAAACACGAGGTAATTATTTTCAATGTATTAGATCATAAGATGGAGCTTGGCTTTGAGTTTGATAATCGACCTTATCATTTTATTGATATCGAAAGTGGCGAGGATCTCAAGATCCATCCCAATAATGTAAGAGAATCATATCTTGAGGCTGTAAATTCCTATCATAAAGAACTGAAATTGAAATGTGCTCAATATAAGATCGATTTTGTTGATGCCGATATTCACGCAGGTTTTTATCAGGTTTTACATTCCTATCTCATAAAACGATCAAAAATGGTCTAAAACAGGAATTCTATTTGCTTAAAATATTTATAAGTATAGTTTGCAATTTCAATTTTGTACTTTGATCAATCAAATCAAAACAACAATGAAAAAAATAATTCTTTCTTTTACAATCATCATCTTATTAAGTGGTATGCAAATCCAAAAGCCCTTAATGGTTATATTCTTTGGTGATTCAATCACTAATGCTGGTGTAAAGCCTGGAGGCTACATTACCCTAATGCAGGAAAAAATTAAGAAGGATGGAGGCCCATCGTATGAGCTGATTGGCGCGGGAATAGGTGGTAATAAGGTTTATGACCTTTACCTCAGATTTCAGGAAGATGTTTTAGATAAAAAGCCAGATGTGGTAGTTATTTACATTGGTGTGAATGATGTTTGGCATAAGCAAAGCAGTCAAACAGGTACTGACCCGGATAAATTCGTGGCTTTTTATACGGCAATGATCAAAAAGTTACAGGCTTCTGGCATTCAGGTAATTGTTTGTACACCTGCAGTAATTGGTGAAAGAACTGATTTCAGTAATTCACTGGATGGCGATCTGAATCGTTACAGCCAGATGATACGCGATCTGGCATCAAAATATGGATGCGGGTTAGTTGATTTACGAAAGGCATTTTTAGAGTATAATAGGGTTAATAATCCAGATAATAAAGAATCTGGTATCCTCACAACCGATCGGGTGCATTTAAATCCTAAAGGGAATCAGTTACTTGCTGATCTAATGTTTAAAGGCTTATCCACTAAATAAAAAATGCTCCGGAATTTATTTCGGAGCATTTTTGTTTTTCTATCTTCTTTTATTACCAAATCGTCTATTTGGACTTCCACTCATTGGAGTATTTCCGGATGATGGATTCGGTTTTTTACCAGATCCACCTTTCTTCTTTGTTGACTTGCTCATAATAAAGGATGCGCCACGCATGTGATAAGGTTGATCTTCAATAACAGGGATTTCCCTGCCGATCAATTTCTGGATATCTTTAAGATATTCCATTTCCTCTTCATCACAAAAAGAATAAGCAATACCGCTTGAACCTGCGCGGCCAGTTCTTCCAATCCGGTGTACATAAGTTTCAGGAATATTTGGCAATTCAAAATTGATCACGTGTGAAAGTTCATCAATATCAATTCCTCTTGCGGCGATATCGGTTGCAATTAAAGCCTTTATTTGTCCGTTTTTAAAATTAGACAATGCCTTTTGTCGAGCATTCTGAGATTTATTTCCGTGAATTGCTTCTGTCTTAATTCCAGCTTTAACAAGATCCTTAGTTATTTTATCAGCTCCATGTTTCGTTCTGCTAAAAATCAACGCAGACTTAATACTCTTGTCATTGAGGATATGGATAAGCAATTTTTTCTTATCGTTTTTTTCAACAAAGAATAAGGACTGATCAATGGTATCTGCTGTGCTGGAAGCTGGTGTTACTTCAACTTTTACAGGATTAACCAAAATAGTATTAGCCAATTTCTGTATTTCATCAGGCATGGTAGCTGAGAAAAACAAGGTTTGACGTTTTTGTGGAATCTTGGTTATAATTTTCTTTACATCATGAATAAAACCCATGTCAAGCATACGGTCGGCTTCATCAAGTACAAATATTTTTAGATAATGTAACTGAACAAATTTTTGATTAATCAGATCCAGTAATCTTCCTGGAGTTGCGATAAGAATATCAACACCTGCTTTTAAAGCTGATACCTGAGAACCTTGTGAAACACCTCCAAAGATAACGGTGTGCTTCATTCCTGTGTGACGCCCGTATGCTGTAAAACTTTCTCCAATTTGTATGGCAAGCTCACGTGTAGGCGTTAAAATTAGGCATTTGATTGCTCTGGGCCCTTGATCATATATTTTTCCACTCTCCAGAATTTGAAGAATTGGTATGGCAAATGCTGCGGTTTTTCCTGTGCCTGTTTGTGCACAGCCTAAAAGGTCTTTACGTTCTAATATGATTGGTATTGATTGTTCCTGAATAGGAGTGGGGGTAGTATAACCTTCTGTTTTTAAAGCCTTTAAAATAGGCTCAATTAAGTTTAAATTTTCGAATGACATGTAATGACTTTACATCGCTGTTAAAAATACCAGCGATTTTATATTTGTGCAAAGGTACGGCTTTAAACTGATAATGTTCTGGTTAAGAATTATTTGGCTATTCCAGCCCGGTAAAATTCCAGTGCTTCAATAATGGTTGCACATGCTTTATGTATTTCATTATCAGTAATGATCAAAGGTGGAGCAATTCGCATGGCGGTATCGCAGTGTAAGAACCAATCTATAATTATTCCATTTTCAACACAGCGTCTGCTCACATTTTCAACTTGTTCAAAGCTGCTTAACTGAATGCATAACATCAATCCCATTCCTCTAACCTCTTTGATTTCTGGATGCTGAAGGTGCTTTCTAAAAAGAGATTCTTTTAACGATACATCTTTATATAATTCTTCTTTTATAATCACTTCTAAATTGGCTAAACCAGCAGCACAACTAACCGGATGACCGCCAAACGTGGTAATGTGTCCGAGGATTGGATTCTCCTTTAGCACACTCATGATTTCATTACTAGAGATAAAAGCACCAATTGGCATTCCTCCTCCCATTCCTTTTGCAAGTAATAAAATGTCAGGTTTTATTTTAAAGTGCTCAAAAGCGAATAATGTACCCGTGCGGCCAAAACCTGTTTGAATTTCATCCAGAATTAATAAGGTGCCTGTTTCATTACAGCGTTTTCTTAAACGCTGCATATAATTAATATCCGGTACTCTTACACCTGCTTCGCCCTGAATCGTTTCCATTAGTACGGCCGCAGTTTTTGTACTAATTAAATCCAAATCGATATAATTATTGAATTCTATGAAACGAATACCTGGGAGCAGTGGTCTGTATGCTTGCTTATAATGTTCGTTACCCATTACACTGAGTGCCCCCTGGGTACTTCCATGATAGGAATCTTTACATGCTAAAATCTCAGATCGTCCGGTAAAGCGTTTTGCCAGTTTCATGGCTCCCTCTGTGGCCTCGGCACCAGAATTAACGAAATAGACAGAACTTAATGAATCCGGGAGGATAGAAGATAATTTACTTGCAAACTTTACCTGTGGCGACTGTATAAATTCGCCATAGACTGTCAGATGAAGGTATTTGTCTACTTGGTCTTTTATTGCTTGAACAACTTTTGCATTTCTGTGTCCTGTATTACTTACAGCAAAGCCGGAAACAAGGTCCATATAACTTTTCCCATCATAGTCATATAAATACATGCCTTCTGCACTTTCAATTTCAAGGAGACGAGGAGAAGTTGATGTTTGTGCCGTATTGAGTAGGAAAAGCTGTCGTTGACTTAGCATCTGTAAAAATACACATTTTAACGCTTGTTAGAAATCAGCTAAAAAAATGTATTGAATAAATTGACTGCTTAATTAGTTGATTTGCGACGGTGATTTAGTTGCTTGATCAGATGTTCTCTGAATTCGTATTCAGCTTGGTATAAAAGCAGGATCTTTTCTGAAGGAATTGTCTTGTAATAGAGTTTTTTATACTTTTTTTTAAGGTCCAGCATCTTACTTTCATAAGCAAGTTCTGCATTAACTTTATCATTCGGAGTGATGTCTGTTTTCTTTCTGTATTCTCTTCGTTTTTTCATCAACTCCATCAGTTCCTTTTGGTAATTATTATAAACTGGCCAAAATTTTTGAGCTTCTTCTGTTGTGAAATCTAATTTATTGGTAATGAAGGCAACTTTTATAGCTTCAATCTGTTCATAACGTTCACGGCGATTTTGTGCAAATAACGATACTTGAAGAGTAAGGCAGAAAATAATACTCCAAAGCCCTTTCAAAAAATTTTCTTTCATAAAGTAGTATTATTAATGTATTGTTCAATCTCATTTAATGAAACATCAGAAGAAACTTGCTGGAGCTCATCCTCACTTAAGTTTTCAATAATAAATTGATTATCATGGACAGTACTGTGAATTTGTAGATAATTGATAATCTCCTGATCAGGAACTTCAGAGAGATCTCTATTAATTGAATAGCCCGAAGAGTTAAAATATACAGCGGTGCCTAAAACAAGTGTAATACAAGCAGCAGCCGAATAACTGATCCATGATTTGAAAATATTTATCTTTCTTTCTGGTTTCTGTTCGGCTAATTTGGTCTGAATACGTTCACTAAGGTCTGAAAAATAAGCTTCAGGTACAGTAAATCCTGTTGAAGGAACTAATGATTGAATAGCTTCTATTGTAATTCTTTCTTCAATACGCGAAGGTAGCTTTTGAAAGTAATCAGCAGGGATATTAAATTTTTCTTCTGCTTCAAAACGAGCCGACTCAATCAGTATTCTTGAATTTAATTGATCATTTAAAGATTCGAAATATCCGGAAGGCACAACAAAAGGATTCACCCTCTGCATCGCTGCTAGAGTTGGTGCATCTTTGGCCCATTCCATATCTGAATCTTCTAATCTCATAATCCTTTGATAATTTTCAAATAAAAAGGTTTAATCGGTATTTAATAATAGTTGTTCAATTTTTTTTACGGCAATATGAAAGGATGCTTTTAAAGCCCCCACGCTAGTTCCCAATATCTCAGAGATATCTTCATATTTGAGATCATCGAAATATTTCATGTTAAACACCAGCCTTTGTTTTTCAGGTAGTGTAAGTAACGCTTTTTGAAGTTTCATCTGGGCTTTGTCGCCATCAAAATAAGGGCTTTCTGCAAGCTTTTTAACCATATTTTTCCCATCATCATCGTCAATAGAAACACTATTCCTTATTTTTTTTCGCTTTAAAAAAGTGATACTCTCATTTGTTGCAATCCGGTATAGCCAGGTATAAAGTTGAGAGTCGTTTCGGAAGTTGGAAAGGCTTTTCCATACTTTTAAAAACACATCCTGTACAAGGTCATCGGTATCATCATGGCTGATTACCATTCTGCGGATATGCCAGTATACTTTTTGCTGATACTTATTAAGTAACAAACGAAAAGCTTCATCACGGGTATTTTCCTGTGCGAATTTTTTTAATATCTCTGAATCCTCAATCTGCATATTTTTATTAATTGGCCTGGATTCCCGGAGCTAAGGTATTTTACTTGCGTTTTATAACCTTATTCACTGCCTTTATAATGTCTTCGGTATCTAATCCGTACTTTTTCATGAGCTGATCTGGAGTTCCACTTTCGCCAAAACTGTCATTTACTGCTACATACTCTTGTGGAACTGGGTTGTTTCTTGCTAAAAGCTGAGCGATACTATCTCCTAATCCACCAATTCGGTTATGCTCTTCAGCAGTCACAACACATCCAGTTTTTGCTACTGACTTTAAGACTGCTTCTTCATCCAAAGGTTTAATGGTATGAATATTTATTATTTCAACATTGATGCCTGCCTCTGCTAGCAGTTCACCTGCTTCAATGGCTTTCCATACCATATGTCCGGTAGCGAAAATACTAACGTCAGTACCTTCATTTACCATCCATGCTTTTCCTATTTCGAATTTCTGATCGGGATCTGTAAATACGGGCACTGTTGGCCTTCCAAATCTTAAATAAACAGGGCCATGATAATCGGCAATTGCCATTGTAGCCGCTTTTGTTTGATTGTAATCACAAGGGTTAATCACTACCATTCCTGGAAGCATTTTCATCATCCCAATATCTTCAAGAATTTGATGCGTTGCTCCATCTTCTCCCAATGTTAAACCGGCATGTGATGCACAAATTTTTACATTTTTATCAGAGTAAGCTATCGATTGTCTTATTTGATCATATACACGACCGGTTGAGAAATTCGCAAAAGTACCAGTAAATGGAATTTTACCACCTATAGTTAGTCCTGCAGCAATTCCCATCATATTTGCCTCCGCTATCCCGATCTGGAAAAAGCGTTCAGGGAATTCCTTGATAAAAGCATCCATTTTTAATGAACCAATCAAATCTGCACAAAGGGCAACAACCTGATCATTTTTTTTACCTGCTTCCAATAAACCAGCTCCAAAACCTGAACGAGTATCTTTTTTCTCAGTGTATGTGTATTTTTTCATATAAAAAAACATTTCCTGATCTGAATCAGGGATAAGTAAATTTTAGGTCTATTCTGATCTTTTACTAGTAATGATTAATAATCGCCAAGCGTTTCTTCCAGTTGCCCTAGAGCACTTGCAAGCTGTTCATCATTTGGAGCTGTTCCATGCCATTTATGGGTGTGCATCATGAAATCTACTCCATTGCCCATCATGGTTTGCATTAAGATCATGATCGGTTTCCCTTTGCACGTTTTAGAAATTGCAAGATCGAGTACACGTACTACATCTGCCATATCATTTCCACTCATGTCAAGCACTTCCCATCCAAAAGCCTCCCATTTGGTTCTTAAATTTCCTAAGGAGAGAATTTTGTCAGTTGGCCCATCGATTTGCTGACCATTAACATCTATAGTTGAAATCAGATTATCTACTTTATTGTGGCTTGCATACATTGCTGCCTCCCAAACCTGACCTTCTTGCAATTCTCCATCACCATGTAATGAAAAAACAAGCCGACTGTCTTTATTTAATTTTTTAGCAACTGCAGCACCAATAGCAACAGACATACCCTGCCCTAAAGAGCCTGAGGCAATACGTATTCCTGGTAAATTTTCATGAGTTGTTGGATGCCCTTGTAAGCGGGTATTAATCTTTCTGAAGGTAGCAAGCTCAGATGCCTCAAAATATCCTGAACGGGCTAATACACTGTAAAAAACAGGTGAAATATGTCCATTAGATAAAAAGAATAGGTCTTCACCATGGCCATCCATGTTAAACTTGGTGTTGTGCTTTAGGGTATGAAAATATAAGGCAACTAAATAATCAGCACAACCAAGTGAACCACCCGGGTGACCTGACTGGCAGGCATGTACCATTCTAACGATATCTCTGCGAACCTGAGAGGCAGTTTTTGTTAATTTTTCAATATCTGGAGTCATATTTAATGCTTAAAGGCTTTACTAAAATAGCCATGATTTCTGAATAGATGAGATGCTTATTTAGTATTTTTTACTTTCTACTAAATTGTGCTTATTATTTCAGGAATTCTAATACCTGGGCAGATGAATTCTTAGTATCAACTTTATCAATGATCTTGAGAATCATTCCATTTTTATCAATAATGAAAGTTTTACGTGAAACACCCATGTATTTTTTTCCGTACATGTTCTTTTCAACCCAAACGCCATAAGCTTCAACAATTTTCTTTTCTGTATCAGCGATCAATGAGAATGGTAAATTATATTTGCCAATAAATTTCAGGTGTGATTTTTCATCATCAGTACTTACTCCCAAAACTTCAAATCCTTCTGCTATTAAGGATTCATAATTATCCCTAAAGCTGCACGCTTCCGCTGTACATCCTGGTGTATCATCTTTGGGATAGAAATAAAGGATAATACTCTTCCCAGCAAAATTACTTAGGCTTACAGATTTGCCATTTTGATCATTTGCAGTAAATTGAGGTGCCTTTTGACCTTCGCTTAATTCATTCATTTATAGGATTTTTTGATGCACTAAAATTAGTAAAATAAATATTGTGAAGGGAATATTTCTGTTACTTGTAAAATACAGCATGGAACATGGTGGTATTATTTTTCTTATCGCTTACAATAAGTTGGAAATCATGTTTTCCTTTGATTAGTAAATCGTCTAAACGATGCCATAATGAGCCAGATTTAGAGTCATATTCCATCAAAACCCAACGGCCGTCAAGCAGCGCAGTAAAGCTGTCGATCCCTGATAGATTATCAGCTATACGAAATTGAATCTTCGAGGCTGAGGCTAGATTCACTCCATCTCTGATATTTAAAGGGATAATTTTAGGAGCCACAGTATCTAGGGTAAGATAAAAGCTATCAAAGGTTTTTAATTCAGCCTTTACAAATCCATTTTCATAATACCCTCCCTGCGCAATTTTTCGAGTATTTACGATCAAGGCTTTGCTTCGCAAATTGGATGGGAGATCTTCAGCCGTGTTTATGGATAAACTATATGTTCCGTTTAAAGGAATTAAACGATTGTGGACATGATGTATAGGTGAATACCCTCCGATTGGCCTGGGAGATTTGCTATAAACAAAGTTCAGGTTACTAAATAGCGTTTTTAAGGGGAATGTAATACGGAGTCCGGTGGTATCAAACGTATTTATTTGGTTAAAGGCCATTTTTTTTCCTTCAAGCTGTTTAACTAATTTTTTTGATGCAGGATCAAATTTGACTTTGAAGTTTAATACACTTTCATTTCCGGTAATATCTTTTACTACATATTTTGCCTCGTGTATATTTTGGTCAGTGCTATTTATTAGTCCACTATTGACCAAACTTTTATAAATAGTCAATTCATTACCTGGTTCTATGAAGCTCTTCTGTATACGTTTTCCAGTTAAAATCAATGCAGGATGATCAATATGTGAATTGATACCACGGGAGTGTTCAAAAGAGAATTTTTCCCAAACAGAAGAGTAAATCAGCCTACCATCAATAAACAATTCAATAGAATAAGTTCCATTCTGGTTGTCTGATACAGAGTTTTTATCAGAAGCTATAATGCCAAAGCCAGATTCTTCTTCAAGTGGGATTATGGCTTGGCTAGAAATCTGGTATTGCCCAGCAGCTCCGTTAACCTGGTAAAATTGCTTTGGTGTATGTTCGCTAAACGGATTTCTATTCAGGTGGTACACGTATAAGCCTGCTATTGTAGGTTTAATTCTGTCAGGAATGGTAATGCCAAAGAGTTGCGGATTAATGGTTTCTTCAGTTTTTGTATCACGAAGCTCAAAATGAAGGTGAGGGCCACTAGAGCCCCCTGTATTTCCGGCATAGGCAATGATTTCTCCTTTTTTAACTGGAATTTCAGCGGAAAGAAGCGGAAAGTCAACATCAAATTTTTCGACGCTGTATTGGTAGGATGTTAATGCCTGGCTTATGCGATCATTGTAATTTCTTAGATGCATATAAACCGAAGTAAAGCCATTGGGATGATTTACATAAAGTGCATTGCCACCGCCGCCAATCTGAACTCTGATTCTGGAAATGAAACCATCTGCAACTGCAAAAACTGGATAACCTTCACGCTGATTGGTTTTAAAGTCAAGCCCCGAATGAAAATGATTGGTACGTATTTCTCCAAAATTACCCGAAATTATTGGTGGCAGGTCAAGTGGAGGCCTGAAATAATTTAGTGGGTAGCTGAGCTGATTTGTCTGGCTATAAACCAGACAATTTATAACTAGAAAGAAAAGAGTTAAATAGCTTTTAAACATTTGAATGCAGGATTACCGGACATAAAAATCCAGTAACTTTTCATCTTCCAAATAACCTGCCAAATGATCGCCAACATTTACTTTTCCAACTCCCTGAGGGGTACCCGTGAAAATAAGGTCTCCTTTTTTTAGAGTAATATATTTGGATACAAAGGCAATAATATATTCATAAGAAAATAGCAAGTCACTAGTATTACCGCTTTGAACAGTATTTCCATTAAGATCTAGCCTGATGTTCAGCTTAGTTAAATCTTTGAAATTTGATTTAGGAAAAAATTTGCTTACCGGAGCTGAGTTATCAAATGCTTTGGCCAGTTCCCATGGAAGACCTTTTTCTTTATGCTTTTGTTGTATATCCCTTGCGGTAAAATCTATACCAAGACCAATTTCATCAAAGTAATTGCCTGCAAATTTTTCAGCAATATGCTTTCCTTCTTTTGAAACTTTTAAAACGAGTTCAATTTCATGATGAATATCACTTGAAAATTCAGGGTGGTAAAATGGTTTGTTATCCTTCAAAACAGCTGTATCTGGTTTCATGAATATCACAGGTACGGTTGGAACAGGATTATTTAATTCTTTGGCATGCTCGGCGTAATTACGTCCAATAGCTATTATTTTCATACAGCGAATATATAAATACAGAATAAAAAGAAGATGAAATTTTGATTAAAGTACCGAGATACGTTTAGTGATGATCTCTGACCCTACACTAACACGAATAAAATAGAAACCGCTGGTAATACGGGAAGCGATGATGAAAGGTTTAGTTTGATCGCCAGCAGCAACTCGTTCAGAAAGTAGCGTAGTGATCTCATTTCCCAAAACATCCATAATTTTTACAATTACATTAGCGTCTTTGCTCATGCTAAAGCTTAAATTTAATTGATCAGAAATTGGATTTGGATACACTTTTACATTGTTCAATACCTTATCATTATCACCCAATTTAGAAGCACTCATGATCTTCGTATTACCAAAAAAATTGTCTTTGGCAGGTTTAAATGGAATGAAATTTACCTTTACACCATTTTTGAGGTAGGCCGGTTTATTGAGCCTGGTATCCGTTATTTTGATTGAGATTTTTGCTTTTATTTTTGATGAATCTGGCCTGACTCCCTGCAGAATTTTATATGCATAGGTATTGCCAGCCATGAATATGGTTAGCACTATGGATATAAGAAAAATTCGCAGGTAGAAATTTATCATACGCAATTACAATGAAAATATAAATATAAGGCATTTTAAAATATACCAACAGGGTTTTGAGCCTTTTTAACAAAATTTAACTAAACCAAGTTTAAGATACGGTTGAAAACCTATATATGTTAGTTTAAATTTAAAAAAAAAATGATCGTAAATCAATGGTTCATTTATACAGTTGTGATATTGTTTTTAAGATGTACTTTTGTCAAATAATTTTATTGACGTGTCAAACATAAAAAATCTCCATAAGCTATCTGCTGCCGGTTTATTGATAAGTTTAGGTATCATTTACGGTGATATTGGAACATCTCCTCTTTACGTATTTAAGTCTATCATCGCAGATCGAATCATAACTGCTGATCTTATTTTGGGAGGCTTGTCTTGCATTTTCTGGACATTGACCTTGCAAACCACAATAAAGTATGTCATAATTACGTTACGTGCCGACAATAAAGGTGAGGGGGGTATTTTATCGCTTTACTCTTTGGTTAAGAAAAAGGGGAAATGGCTGGTTATCCCTGCTATGATTGGTGGATCAGCATTGCTTGCCGATGGAATGATTACACCACCCATTACAGTTTCTGCTGCAATTGAGGGGTTAAGAATCTTTTACAAAGACATACCTACTGTTCCTATCGTAATTGTTATTATTTCTTTGCTGTTCTTAATTCAGCAATTCGGAACGTTTATTGTAGGAAAGACATTTGGTCCGATTATGTTTATATGGTTTACCATGATGGCCGTTTTGGGTAGTTTTTATCTTATTCAGTACCCTGAAATACTCAAAGCTATTAGCCCTTATTACGCATACGCCTTATTGTCAACTAATCCAAGTGCCTTATTTATTCTTGGTGCTGTTTTCCTTTGTACTACAGGTGCAGAGGCCTTATATTCTG
>Ga0222713_10002862_pt1 | contig 18114 bp, 19 predicted proteins | sample C33_649DmetaG_FD_165061 | JGI IMG/M metagenome (GOLD analysis project Ga0222713, IMG submission 165061) | Estuarine water microbial communities from San Francisco Bay, California, United States - C33_649D | ecosystem: Environmental > Aquatic > Marine > Unclassified | place: USA: California...
AGCTAGAGTTACTAGTGGTACAGGTACTGTAGTTGCACAACTTGATGCTACAGAGTCTCAGACTCTTATGGCAGTTTATACAGTTCCTGCAGGTAAGACTGCTTATATGACAAACTACACTGTAAGTACTGGAAAAGGAGATGACGCTCATGTAAGTCTTTATGTCCGTCCATTTGGTAATCCTTCTTTTCAGATAAAAAGTGAAGTAAAGTCATATCAAAATACTTTTACACAATTTTTTCCTTTTCCTCTTCGCTTTGAAGCATGCACAGATATAGATTTTCGAGCATATACTTCCTCAGCAAATTCAGACTGTATCTTAAATTTTGATTTAGTCTTAAAAACTGGTTAATTATGTCAGACGAAAAAATTACTAAAACAGTAGATCCCGAAGTTGCAAGGAAAGATCTCAACGGGGATGGACATATCTCTCAAGAGGAGTACGAACTAGACTTGGAATTTAAAAGAAAGCGTTTAGAGGATGAAGACGCAATGAGAGATGCACAGCGTGCAATGTCATGGTTTGCACTTTTTGGTATGTTGCTGTACCCAGCCTGTGTAGTTTTCGCAGAATGGACAGGGCATTCCCAAGCAGCAGAAATCTTAGGAGACATGGCAGCTACATATTTCGTATCGGTTGCAGCTATCGTAGCTGCGTTTTATGGAACTCAGGCATATTCGAAGAATAAATAATGGCAAACAAATCTAAAAGCAAGACTAAAAGAAAAACAATAGCTTGGTTAATACCGGAAAATGAAACAAGAGAGTCACATAGTTATCATTATTCTATTGTAAAAACTAAAGAAACTATGACTACAAAGTTTCGGTTTAAAAAATACAATCCGGTAAAAAGAGTTCATGAATGGTTTAAAGAAGTAAAAGCACCCAGCCACAGTAAATAGGAGGCAATATGTTTATTTCAAGAAAATATTTACCTAGAAGGGCATTTTTACAAGGAGCAATGGGAGCTATAGCACTTCCATTTTTGGATGCTATGGTTCCAGCATTTGGACAAGCACAAAAAGCTCCACAAAGATTTATAGGTATATTTGTACCGCACGGAGCCGCTCCTGGCTTTTGGGAACCAGAAGGTCCAACTCTGGAGGTTCTTCCCTACAACTATGAAGGATTTGAGAAAGTTAAAGACCAGATGACAATTACAACTGGACTCTGGTCAGAAAGCTGTGATAATCCTCCTGGAGTAACTGGTGCTGACCACTTTGTTGCTGCAGGTTTCTTTGCTGGTGTAAAACCTGTCAAGACTACAGGAAGTGGAATATGTGGTCCGACTATTGATCAGGTTATCGCAAAAGTACATGGTCAAAATAGTTTAATGCCTTCCATGCAAATTGCACTTGAAGATCCTGGTTCAGGCTCAAGTAACTGTGGAGAAGGTTACTCATGCGTGTATACAAACTGCATGAGCTGGACAGATCCTTGGAGTCCGAATCCTATGGATCTAAATCCTGTAGTAGTTTATGAAAAAATGTTTGGCTTTGGTGCGTCAAAAGAGATTCAGTACAAGAATCGTCTTCGCGACCAAAGCATTTTAGATAGTATTATGGAAAAGACAAAGAAGATGGAAAAAACTTTGTCAGCCCCCGATGTCGTTCGTATAGATCAGTATTTTACAAATATACGAGAAGTAGAAAGACGTATTGACTTGGCTTTAAGCAAGTCAGGAAGTACAAGTGTAGAAATTGATAAACCAAATGGTATACCAAATAATTTCCATGACCACTTTAACATTATGGCAGACCTACTTGCCATCGCATTCCAAACTGACATTAGCCGAGTAGGTTCTATGCTAATGGCACGAGATTTGACAGGTCGTACTTATCCAATGAGTGAAGTTCCGACTTTAGGTTTTCATAGTGCATCACACCACGGTGAAGATCCTGTAAGAATTAAGGAACTAAGCAAGATTAATCGTTATCATAACGATATGGTCGCAAGTTTAGCTATTAAACTTAGCGAATTGGAGGAAGGAGATGGACATATTCTTGATTCAACACTTCTGGCTTTTGGGAGCAATATGGGCAATCCAAATCAGCACCAGCATCACGGCACACCTCTTACTTTCGTGGGAGGCAAGGCGAATGGCTGGAAGGGTAACCGTCACGTTGCCTACGAAACGAAGACAGTAACAAACTCTGATGTTTGGGTAGATGTTTTGAACCATTTTAATATTCCTGAAAATACTTTCTTGTATGATAAAGAATTACTAAATACAGATGGCCATGAAAGTATTTACTTCGATGGCAAGAAATTTGGTGACAGCACCAGAGAAACCGCAGGACTAATATAATGGCAAAAGCAAAAGCAGCGGGGTCAACCAAAGCCCAGAAAAGGATCCTCAATGACAATCCCAAAAAGGGAACAAGCATAGGGCATGGTGCAAGAAAAACAAGCACTATGAACAAAAGTAAGAAGAGAAACTATAAGAAGTACAGAGGCCAGGGGTGATTTCTAGAGAAGATATTGTTCGGTTGGCAGGAAGTAATGCTGTTGGTATAGAGTTAGGCGTAGCAGAAGGATATTTTTCAAACAGAGTTCTAACCAATATTCCAGTGTATCGCTGGTATTGTGTAGATGCCTGGGCAGGTGATAGAGGTCATAATGATGCCCAGTATGAAAAAACAAAAGAGCTTCTCTCAAAACATGAAAATGTAGATATACTGAGAATGCGTTTTGAAGAAGCTCTTGGACTGTTTGAAGATAATTTCTTTGATTTCATTTATATTGATGGCTACGCTCACACAGGACAAGAAGATGGAAAAACTCTAGAAGACTGGTGGCCAAAGTTAAAAACTGGTGGAATTTATTCAGGAGACGACTACTCTCCTCATAAGTGGCCGAAGAACGTGAAGTCGATAGACCGATTTGCAAAATCAGTAGGCAAAAAAGTAGTTGTATATGAATTTGAAAATAAAAAGAATCCGTGGTCTCGTTACCCATCTTGGTATATAAGAAAATGACAGTAGAAGTAAGCAGAAAAGACATACAATCTCAAAGTCTGGTAGAATTGCAAGCAGATGTAAGATTTCTAAAATTGCCAGTAAGTCCGTATCTGGAGTTACTGGGAATAAAAGCACTACCTTCACAGGTAGCAATTATAAATGCTATAAACAATCCAAAATATCGTTTTGTCTGTGCAGCAATCTCTCGTAGACAGGGAAAGACATACATTGCAAATATTATTGGACAGTTAGTATCTTTAGTTCCAAACTCAAACATACTAATTATGTCTCCTAACTATTCACTGTCTCAAATATCGTTTGATTTACAGAGAAATCTAATTAAACACTTTGACTTAGAGGTCAGACGAGATAATGCAAAAGACAAAGTAATTGAACTTACAAACGGTTCAACAATACGCATGGGATCCGTAAACCAAGTAGACTCTTGTGTTGGTAGGTCTTATGATTTGATTATATTTGATGAAGCGGCTTTGACAGACGGAGAGGAAGCTTTTAATGTATCTCTACGTCCTACGCTTGACAAGGACAACTCAAAAGCTATTTTTATTTCTACACCGCGAGGAAGAAATAATTGGTTTGCAAACTTCTTCGAAAGAGGATTTCGAGAGGATTACCCTGAGTGGATTTCTATTCGAGCAACTTATTTGGACAATCCTCGAATGAGTCCTTCGGATATAGAAGAAGCTAGAAAGTCTATGAGTAGTGCAGAGTTTAAACAAGAATATGAAGCGGACTTTAATACGTATGAAGGTCAAATCTGGAATTTTAACGCAGAGACTTGCATCTCGGATTTGTCCGAATTTGATACTACTGGAATGGATGTCTTTGCCGGTCTTGACGTTGGTTTTCGTGATCCTACGGCATTTTGCGTAATTGCATATGACTGGGACAAAGAAAAGTATTACTTACTTGAAGAATACTATGATGCGGAGAAAACAACAGATAAACACGCAGAAGCCATACTTCATTTAATGGAAAAATGGAATATAGATTATATCTACATAGACTCAGCAGCGGCTCAGACCAGGTTTGACTTTGCACAAAACTATAGTATCTCAACTATTAATGCAAAGAAATCTGTTATTGATGGTATCGGGCACGTAGCAGGAATTGTAGATAATGACAATTTAATTGTTCATAAAGACTGTACGCAGTCACTTATTAGTTTAGACCAGTACCAATGGGATCCAAATCCTAACTTGCTTCGAGAAAAACCAAAGCACGATATGTCATCGCATATGGCTGATGCAATTCGATATGCTTTATATTCATTTGAAACCTCGGCCACTAGCTTTTAATGATAGGTACGAAAAATAATATTTGACATAAAACCTCAACTTAGATATAATTTCGGTAATGAAAAATGGATTTAAAAAGAGACCTCGTAAAATACATAAGAGACAAAGCAAAGTCCAGATATGAAAAAAGCACAGAGTGCTATATTTGTGGAACAGACGCAGATTTAGATTTTCATCATTTTTATAGTTTAAGCCCTTTACTGCATAAGTGGGTAAAGGAGAAAAAAGTGTTACCAGAAGATATTCTTGAATTTAGAGATAATTTTATAGAAGAACACTGGTCAGAATTATACGAAGAAACTGTAACTATTTGTCATAAACATCATTTACAGTTACATTCAATATACGGAAAAGACCCCTCATTAGGAACTGCAACGAAGCAGAAACGGTGGGTAGAGATTCAGAGAGAAAAGCATGGCATGGTATAACAGGATGTTCGGTGGAGGCAACAAAATCGAAGACACCGAAGAAAAACTAAATCCTATTCAAGCCTACTTTGGAGCTGATAAACAGGGTTCAAGGGAGTTTCATGAAAGCTATGAAAAATACTATGAAACTCTTGAAATAGTAAATAGAGCTGTAAATATAGTTGTAGATGATGTTGCAGAAATTCCCGCAGTAGTTTCAGGTAATTCGGTTCCTGGAGTTGTAAAAGGAGTTAAGCGGGCAAAAGTTAATACGTTACTAAATGTTGAGCCAAATCCTTTTCAGGATATTAATACTTTTAAAAGAAATGTTGTTACAGATTATATCCTTGATGGTAACATTTTCATATACTATGATGGCGCTCATTTGTACCATGTACCTGCCGATAATGTCACTATTCATGCAGATTCAAGAACTTATATTGAAAAATACACTTATAACGATGTTGATTATTCACCTAATGAAATTATTCATATAAAAGAAAATTCTTTTCATGATATTTACAGGGGAGTATCAAGGTTAAAGCCAGCAGTTCGCACTATGCAGCTTATGGCAAACATGAGAAAGTTTCAGGATAACTTTTTCAAGAATGGAGCCGTACCCGGTCTGGTACTAAAATCTCCGAACACTCTTTCTGAGAAGATTAAAGAAAGAATGCTACAATCATGGGCAGTTCGGTATAAGCCAGATGCTGGTGGTCATAGGCCTCTTATTCTTGATGGCGGTTTGGAAGTTGATAAAATCTCAGCGGTTAATTTTAGAGAACTTGACTTTTCAAATGCAATTCAGGAAAATGAAAAAGTTATATTGAAAGCGATTGGTATACCCCCAATCATGTTGGACTCAGGAAACAACGCAAACATTCGTCCAAACATGAGACTTTACTATCTGGAGACTATTCTTCCTATAGTAAGAAAAATGAATTATGCATTTGCACGATTCTTTGGGTTTGAGATAGTTGAAGATGTGACTAATATTCCTGCTCTTCAGCCCGAATTGCGTGACCAATCTCAGTATTATTCCGCACTGGTAAATACTGGAATTATTAGTGCAAATGAAGCTCGTATGAAACTTGGATTTGAGCGTGTAGAAGGACACGACGAATTAAGAATACCGGCAAATATTGCAGGTTCTGCAGCTAACCCAGACGAAGGCGGCAGACCAACAGAAACTCAAGGAGATGATTCAAATGGGAGTGTATAGACTCTTACGTCAGCGAGAAAGACTTTCCCGCGAAATGGGAATGTTCTTTGCAGAGCTAGGTTATATTCCTTCTCAGAAAGAATATTCGAATATGCCTAATAAGCCTGACACAAAAACAGTAAAAGAAATTAATAGAATTGCAGGCTCTTGGAATGGATTGCTTACTATGATTCAAAGAGAGCAAAAGGATCTTTGGGAACTTATTCATAAACCTAAAGAAGTTGTAAAGGAAGTACCAAAAGCCAAGGAAGCACCGCTTCCTAAGACGCCTCCGGCAAAAGTGCAGAAACCTGCACCGAAAGCCAAGGCGAAAATTGGTGTATAGTGTGATGGAGAAAATTTTTAATCTCACATCTACTTTTAAGTCCCTAGAAAAAGAGGACGGATCTGTAGTAATCCGCGGGATGGCTAGTACTAATGATATAGACCGAGCGGGTGATACCATCTCTCCTGAAGCATGGAGCAAGGGAGGATTGAAGAACTTTGAAAAGAATCCAATTATTCTTTTCAATCATGACTATGATCGTCCTATTGGTCGTGCAACTGGGCTGAAAGTAACAGATAAAGGTCTTGAACTTGAGGCTAAGATTAGTAAGTCAGCACCCGCAAACGTGTGCGAATTAGTTAAAGAAGGTATCCTTGGGGCCTTTTCCGTTGGTTTCCGAGTCAAGGATGCTGATTATTTAAAGGAAACCGATGGACTAATGATAAAGGATGCTGAGTTGTTTGAAGTGTCAGTAGTTTCTGTACCCTGCAACCAAGCAGCTACTTTTTCGCTCTCGAAGTCTTTTAACTCCATGGAGGAGTACGAAAACTTCAAGAAAACTTTCATAAATCGTGTAGATCTAGCCGGTCAGTCTCTGGCTAAGGACGAAGTTAACACTTCTAGTATAGCTAGTGATACACCGGTAAAGGCGGATAATATTTCCGCACAAAAGGAGATCCAAATGTCCGAAGATGTAAAAACTCCGGCAATCGACTTGGAAGCTTTTGCTAAAAAAGTAGCAGAGGAAACTGCTGCCAACCTGGCAATGAAGCAAGCCGAGCAAAAAGCTGCTGAAAAGGCAGCCAAAGAAGCTGAAGACGCTGAACTCGCTAAGAAGGCAGCCTCCGAAGCCGAACAGAAGGAAGCCATCCGTGTAGGCATCACTACTGGTGCTGAAAAGCTGATGGAAGACATTCGTAAAGAAGTAGAAGCAGAAAAGAAAGACACTGCTGATATTCTTGAAAAGTACAAGGCTGAGCTTAGGGAAAAAGCTGAAGAACTCGAAGCTATGCGTAACAGCAAGCGCGATTTCTCTGGCCGCACTCGTGGCGAGCTGAAGACTTACGGTGCCGACCTTCTTTCTGCCCATATTCTGGGTAAGATTACTGGTAAGGGTTTTGATACCGCTTTTGCAAAGACTATCCTTGAAAAAGCTGGTGTTGACTACACCTCTACTACCGCTGCTGGTGTCGATGTAATCGTTTCTCAGCAGTTCGAACAGGAAGTTCGTCAGGCAATGAAGATTGCCCCTCTGTTCCGTGAAATTCAGGTAGCTTCCGGCGCGACTGTTCTGCCGCTGGCCCCTGATTCTAACGCTGCTAGCTGGAGCTCTGCAGGTATTACTGCTTCTAGCAATCAGCTGACAGATAACAGCGACAACAACTACACCGTGTCTCAGGTTATCCTGCAGGCTCATCGTCTGATCTCCGGTACATTCATTTCGAATGACACCGACGAGCAGATTGTTGTTTCTGTTCTTCCGATCGTTACCTCTGCCTTGGCACGTGCTCACGCCGTTGCAATCGACAAGGCAATCCTGGTAGGTAACTCCGGTGGCTTCACTACTGGTCTGGTTGGTGCTTCTGGCACTGACAACACTAGCGGTTATGCCACTGCTTCTGCTCTGACTGCTCTCGATGCCTCCGGCACCGACGAAGTCACTCCGGCTAACCTGCTGGCTCTCCGTAAGGAAATGGGCAAGTATGGTATTAGCCCCTCAGAAGTTGCCTTTATTGTTCCGACTGACGTTTACTACGAACTGATTGATGCCTCTGGCTTCACAGACATAACCGAGGTTGGCAGCGATATGGCTACCAAGCTTACAGGTTCTGTAGGCTCCGTCTATGGCTCTCCTGTGATTGCCACTGACCAGCTTGCTTACAACCTGGACTTTGCTAGTGCCGCTACCACAACTGCTGCACTTGCAGTTTACATGCCTAACTATGTGATTCCGCGTCTTCGTGGTGTCAACATTGAAACTGAGTACAGCGTAAAAGACCAGCAGAATGTGATCGTAGCATCACAGTCTCTGGGCTTCAATGAGCTGTTCGCTAATGCAGGCAACAACAAACCTTCTATCCGCTGGGCCTACCAGTAATAGTTGAGATAACTTGGGGAGAGGAAACTCTCCCCGAGTTTTTACTAAATGACTTATGGCTAACTTAACTACACTTGCAGAATACAAAGACGCTGAGGGAATTAGCACTCCAAAGGATGATCAGAGGATTATTTCCTTGGTTACGTCCGTGAGTCAATTAGTAAAAACTTATTGTGGAAACTCAATTATTGATTATTATAGTTCTGCAAAAACAGAATATATAAATGTAAATTGGGGCACTCATATTATACAGCTTACAGAAAGTCCCGTAAATACAATAACCTCTGTAGAAGAAAGAACTGGGTATGACCAAAGCTATGTTACTCTTAGCACTGGAAACTTTCAGTATTACTTAGATAGTGCTACTGATAGTCTTTACCGTACTACAAATGGTTCAAACTATAAGAATTGGCCACAAGGTCCTGGCGCTGTAAAAGTAGTTTATACTGCTGGCTACTCTGCAACTCCATCTGATTTAAAACTTGCAGTATTTGATTTAATTACATACTATTTGAAAGACGAACATAAAGAGCGTCAAACTCTTGGTGGAGCAAGTTTACAGAATCCTACTACAAGTCTAAGAAATAGTGTAGCATTTCCAGACCACATAAAACGTGTCCTGGACTTATATAAGAATTTCTAATGAGCAGTCCCCAATTAAAAGCTTTGGCTCAAGAAATTCTAGATACTAGAGCACTTTATCAAGAAAAAGGGGAGTATGACTTAAGAAAGCCATATCAAAGACTTCCAGGGCAAGTTTTAAGAATTAGTAAAAAAGAATTTATTGGTACTGTTGCATCATCAATAACAAAATTACAAGATGGGTCAGATAAAGCAAATAAAGCTTTAGATGAAATATGGCTAGAATTTAAAAAAGTAGTTTTACAGCAAGAACAAGCTTTAATAACTAAAGGCACTCCTAAACTGCCTGCAGAAAGAGCAAAAGAAATATTTGATCTAAAACCTCTACCTGTAGGGGATGAAATAGTTATAGTAATTTCGTCTTTTGAAAGTTTTCAAAGCGGATATGTACGTAAAGCTCAAAGAACTATAGTTGAAGAAAAACTTAAAAAATATTTCCCAAGATCAAAAATAGATAAAGAACAAATTAATGCAGTATCCGGAGCGGACGGCAAATCAGGAGCTAATTTAGGACATGGAGCTGGTCAAGTACCAACTTCTGGTGTTAGAGCAATGTTTGCAACATCAAAAGCTTTAAAAGGTCTAAAAGGCGGGAGTTTAAAAGACTATAAAAAAGTTTTAAAGATACAGAGAAAGTAAGAAAAATCAATGAAACTTAGTGTTAAACACAATCAAGTTTTAGATATAGACGGAAATTTTCAAAAAACATTTTTTCCTATTCTTACTTGGCAGTCTAGGACAGAAAATGCAGAAGAAATAGCCGCTGAAACTGAAGCTATAACTAATTATTTTAATGATTGGCAAGACGTTCTAACTCAAGAAGGATCTACAAATTTATTAAATGCAGTTTCGCAAGTAATACTTTATAATACAGCAGGAAAAGCACGTAAAAATAAAAAAGTTACTGGCAAAAAGAAAAAGAAAATTAAAGAACAAAATACTGGAAAAGCTAGAAAAAAAGAAACAATAAAGCAAGAACTCTCGGTGGTTAGAAGTCATGGAGTTTTCGCAGCATTAAAAAATTTAGACACTAAAGGTAAAAAACGCCAGTCAGGAAATAGTATGTTTTCTTTAATGGCATTATTAAACCAAAAGTTACCTAGTGTTGTTAGAAAAAATATGGGACCACCGGCGCTTACAAATGTTACAGGAACATTTGCAAATAGTGTAAAAGTTACTGATGTATCTACAACTGCAAAGGGTTATCCAAGTATTGGATATACTTATGCAAAAAGTCCTTACCAAGTTTATGAAATTGGGTTAGGAAAAGCCCCTTGGGCAAATGAAGAAAGAGACCCAAGGCGTCTAATAGATAAGTCTATAAGAGAAATAGCAGCTAATTTAGCGATAGGAAGATTCTACACTAGGAGACAATAATGGCAGTCAGAGATTATACTACACGACGTCAGTCCATTACAAATGCTCTTGTAGACGTATTAAAAAAGATAAATGGCACCGGACAATATTTAACAGATATTGGTGATAATGTAAGCCCAAGACTAAGATTTTGGGATGAAATAGAAGAATTTCCAGCTATTCATTTAAATACATCCGGAGAAACACGTACTTATCAAGGGGGCGGATACAAAGATAGATTTTTAAATGTAACAGTTCGCTGTTATGTAAATGAAGAAGATGCAGTAGATGCACTTGATAAACTTCTTGAAGACGTTGAAACAGCTTTAGAAGAAAATCAAAGATTAAGATACGTCGATAGAAGAGGTGCAGTACAGTATACTCACCAGAACACTATAATCAGTATTGATACTGATGAAGGTGTATTAGATCCTCTAGGAGTCGGCGAAATAATCGTAGAGGTTCGATACTAGAAAATACTGGCAGGAACAAACGTTCACGACCAAGTCTTTTCAAGATACATAGGAGAAAACTATGGCACAACATTTATATTTTGCGAGAGACACAAAACTCTTTATTGAGTTTGACGGTGTCGTTTGGGAGGTACCTGTCCTTGATGGATTTAGTTTCTCTCAGTCAACAAATGCCACTGAAATTACACTCGCAGAAATGGAAAGCAGCGGTGGAGTAAGCCGTAGGGGTCGTCGAGCATTTAATGATTCATTGGCTCCTGCAGAATGGTCTTTCTCTACTTATGTTCGTCCGTTCATTGCATCAGGCTCAGGTTCTGCTGATAGCGGTACTGATCATCACGCTGTAGAAGAAGTTCTTTGGGCAATGATGGCTGGAGCGGATAACTATGATGCTACCACAGATGATTTTGATAGGGGTGGTACAAATGTAATTACTCCGTCAGGCTCAAACTCAGTAATTAATTTTGACCAGTCTAATAAATCAACATTAGGCACCGCTAATTTTTACTTTGTACTAGGCTCTTCAAACCGTCAGACTTATAAAATCAGAGACTGTGTTGTTAATGAAGCATCTATTGATTTTGACATTGATGGTATTGCTACCATTAACTGGTCTGGTTTTGGTGCGGAAGTCGTAGATATGTGGGGCAGCACCAAAGAAAGCACTGCTGAACCTAATAATGGTGATACCACTAATGATGGTTCTACTTTAGCAGTCGGAGATATTTGGCTTGATACTGATAATAGCTACAAGCTAGCTGTTATGACTAATATAGGTGCAGGTACAGAAGCCTCTACTCCGATAATTGATGAAGATGTATTAGCAACTGATAACTTTATTCGTAATCGTTTGACAATTGCTACTATTACTCCTAACTCTCAGGACCCTGATTCTGATGGTACTAGTGAGTTGCTTGGTGCAAGCTATGACTTGACTCTTACAGGTGGAAATATTACTATTGGAAATAATATTACTTATATTATTCCTGAAACTTTGGGTCAGGTAAATACTCCGTTTGCTCATGTAACTGGAACTCGTTCAGTAAGCGGTAACTTTACTTGTTATCTGCAAAGATTTGATGGTACAGATGGTCAAGGTATGAATAGTGGTGACACTAGCACTCCTGCTGACGACTCTGCCAACTTCTTTGAAGATTTCGGAGCAATTGATAATGTAATTACTAACTCTTTTGCAATTGTGTTCAAGATTGGTGGTGCTTCTGGCACTCCTCGTCTGGAAATGAACTGTGCAACTGCACATGTTGAAATTCCTTCACACTCTATTGAGGATGTAATTACTCTCGAAACAAACTTCCAGGCACTTCCGTCAACAATTTCTGAAACTGATGAAGTTGCCTTGACTTATGTTGGAGCAGCATAACATACTAAAAAATAATTCTTGACTTTTATGGTCATATGAATTATACTATATGGTATGAAAATAAAAGTAGGGAGGTCAAACGCCTCCCTACTCTTTTAATAATAATAAGTAAAGGAATTTATATATGAGTGATACACCAGTTTCCCTAGCGAGTCTTATGACTCCGAGTAAAACAGTAACTATTGATTTTCCAGGTTATTCAGGTTTTACAGTAGATTTAACATACTTAGCAAGAGAAGAGTTGCTGAAGCTTCGTAAAAAATGTTTAACTACTAAATTTAATAAGAAAACTCATACACCAGAAGAAATTTTAGACGACGAAAAATTTATAGAATATTATACCGATTCAGTTATAAAAGGATGGAGTGGGCTTAAATATCAATACCTAGAAGAGTTTCTTTTGGTGGATGTTTCTCAATTCGATCCTAATGATGAATTGCCTTATACTCAAGATAATGCAAGACTAATGATGAAAAATTCTAATGGTTTTGATACTTGGGTTACAGAAACAGCAGGTGACTTGGAAAATTTTACTGGACGCAAGTAGCCCAAATTGAAAAGCTGCTTGCAAGATACGTAAAAGAACAAACATCAGATTTTGATGTAGAAAAATATTTACGAATTTGTGAACAGTTAAACCAAGAGCCAGACCCACAAAAGATGCCGCTTTCTCAGTCAGATTTTCCTGCTGAGGTACAAGTGGCATTTTTTATGTTTAGCTTACTCTCAGATGTTTGGGAGGGTATGTCTGGAATGTATATGGGTAAGGATTGGTCTTCTGCAAATTTTCTGTTCGATACATATGAAATAGAATACCCAAAAGAAATTTTATACTTTATGAAACTATATGAAAGAGAAGTAATGGCTCAAAGAGCAGAAGACGCAGAAAGAAGAAGAAAAGCTGAAGAACGTAAATCAAAACAAAGCGGGGGAAAGAATTACACCCATAATGTAAAAGGCTAATGGCAAAAAATAAAGTAGAAATAGATGTTCAAGTCAAAGATGGCGGCAGCTTTAAAAAAGTTGCTGTAAACTCTAAAGCTGCTGGAGAAGGATTAGACAAAGCAGCAAAGGGTTCTCAAAGCGCTGACAGAGCATTAAAAGGCGCAGGTCAAGCATCTTCAAATAGCACTAAAAACTTTGCAAAAATGGCTCAGGGCATTTCTGGGGGACTTGTACCTGCTTATGCCGCTTTTGCAGCTCAAATCTTTGCTTTATCAGCAGCATTTAATTTCTTAAAAAGAGCAGTCGATGTAGAAAACCTGAGAAAATCTCAGGTAAGTTATGCTCAGTCTACTGGTATTGCCATGAAGTCTCTGACAAATTCTTTAGAGAATGCTTCTAAAGGTATGCTGAACTTTCAAGAAGCAGCTGAAGCAGTCGCAATAGGTACGGCAAAAGGATTTAGTGGAGAACAATTAAATCAATTAGCAGAAGGAGCTCTGCGCGCTTCTACAGCTTTGGGAAGAGGGTATGAAGATACCTTTGATAGATTACTACGTGGTGTATCAAAAGCAGAGCCAGAATTATTGGACGAATTAGGTATTACTCTACGATTAGAAACAGCAACAAGAAGATATGCAGAAGCAATAGGTAAAACCAGGGATGAATTAACAGATGCAGAACGAAGCCAAGCAGTTTTCGTAGAAACGACACGACAATTAAACCAAAACTTTGGGAATGTAGCAGCTGCAGTTAATCCATTTGTACAGCTTTCAAAAACATTTGACGAACTTATACAGAAAGTTGCAGAAAAACTATTGCCTGCTCTTACAAGTATTGCTGAATTTGCTAACTCCAATGCAAAGGCCGCAGCTACAGCTTTTGCCGCTATTGGCGCTTTGATATTTTTAAATATAACAGGTTTAAAGGAAGCTGTTTTTGGAGCAGCTTCTTCTATAGGTAAAGTATTTACAAGTACATTTGCAACAATAGGAAATGGATTTAGTACAGCTTTAGATGCGGGCATAAACTTTGGTAATAGTTTAATTGATAAAATGGAGCAGTTAGATAAACGTCTTTCTAGCTCTGCTGGAAAAGCTTCAAGTTTAGCCGCTTCATTCAAAAAATCTTCAGATAGTAAACTACTACAAAAAGTACAAAGCGGAGAAAAGCTAACTGGTTTAGATAAGAATAATCTAAAGAGAGCAATTGAATCAGCAGAAAAACAGTTTAAAGAACATGGAAAAGTAATAAAAGGCATTTTTGAAGATGCTTCAGAAGAAAGCTTAAAAGAGTTCAAAGAAGCTTTTGAAGATATGACAGACGTAAGTAAAAAGTCTGGAGTAAGAATTGGTAAGGTATTTACTAAACCTGTAGTTTTAGGGTTAAAAGCGATTCGAGGAGCTGCACAACTTACTACTTGGTCGGTAAGAAAGCTAGCAGGGGCATTTAATCTAGCTGGAAAAGCTGTACGAATGTTTGGTAAGGCTACAATTGTTTTAGGTATTCTACAGGAGCTATACTTCTTGTTTGAAAAAGTTTCACAGGCTCCCTTAAAATTAGTAGAAAGCATAGAAAAAATGGTTGTTAATGTAGCAAAAGCTTTACAGTTTTTAGGGAATGTCTGGATAAACTTATTCAATGGTTTGATAGATAAAATACCTGATAGTGTAAAAGAAGTCTTAGGAATAGAAACTGGAACATCAGTTATTGAGCCTTTTAAATTCGCAGATGAGTTAGAGAAAAAAATAGGTGGATATACTGATAAACTTTTAGAATTTGTAGGTACAGATAGAGAAGCATTAGGACAGATTGAAGAAAAAAATAAAGCCATGGCAGAGGAAGCTTCCGCCTTAGAAGAATTATCTCAAAGATATGCAGATTTATCTGCTGATATGAGTAGTATCTTTACAGGCATAAGCCTTGATCTGATTGAAGGCAAAGATATTAATACAGAAACTATAGCGAATGCTATTGGAACTCTGCCTATTCAAGGAGCTATACAAGCTGCAAATACTCCTGAAGCACAAGCTATGCTCAATGATATGCTGAACGGTTTTGATTTCTCCGTAATGGGAAATAAATTTGCGGAAGCAATAGAAAAAGCAAGACAAGGAGATTTTGCAGATTTACAGAATCAACAAAGTAGTGCTTTAACTTATACTACAAATTTGGCTTCCGTACGGGATATAATTAATAATCTAGCAACTACAATAGACACTAAGGACCCATTAGCAACAAGGGTACTATTAGAAAACTTAAAAAATACAGCAAATGTTGCAGATGCTGCTGCAAGTAACTTAGACCGTGCAGGAGTAGCTGTAGAAGAAGCAAACAATGCTATACTGAAGGGAACAATAGATGAGTGGGTTGCAAAATTACAAGAGTATGAAAAGACTCAGCAAAATATTCTTGTAGCAACACATGAATTAAATATGGTAGAGGCTCAACGCACAAGGCTGCCAGGACTCTTAGCACAACAATTTGGATTAGAAATATCAGCTCAGAGAGAAGCAATAAAACTAAGAGAATTAAAACTCGCTCTAGCAAATGAAGAAGTTAGGAGTATTTCAGAATTAGACCCTGTTCAAAAAACACTTCATGAAAATGAAGTAGCTAGATTAGGCAGAGAAATAGCGCTTCAATCATTAAAAGTAGAAGAAGCTAGAAAGAATGCAACAGACATTGCTCAAATTGGTACAAATATTGGAGAAAGCTTAACAAGTGGTCTTAATTCTGCATTTGATTCCATTATTCAAGGAACAAAGTCTGCGAAACAAGCATTTGCTGATTTAGCGAGAGGAATACTACAGAGTCTTGCTCAAGTTATCGCAAAATTATTAGTTACAAAATTACTTACAGCTGCTCTTGGTGGAACAAGCTTTGGAAACTTTCTCGGTATTCCAGGGGCAGCAAACGGTGGAGTTTTCTCTGAAGGAAAGAAAATGTATGCTACTGGAGGTATTGCAAGAGGTCCAAGAGCTGGGTATCCTGCGATATTGCACGGGACTGAAGCAGTAGTTCCTCTACCTGATGGAAAATCTATTCCTGTACAAATGGCAGGGGCAGGACAGCAAAACAATGTTACTGTAAATGTAGCTATTGATAGTAATGGTAGAGCTTCTTCAAATAGTCAGCAAGACTCCAATCAAGGAGCAAATTTAGGGGCGGCAATAGCAAAAGCAGTACAAGTAGAACTACAAAATCAGAAACGTTCGGGCGGAATACTCAATCCGTATGGAGTGGCATAATGGCGATTGGATTTACAACTTCATCAACTTATGGAAGCAGAACTATTATTCCAGATAAAGGAATGGGGCGTCAATCTCAGCCTCGTGTTCGCGTTGCAAAATTTGGTGACGGATATGAGCAAAGAATTGCAGATGGTATAAATCCAATTCAAGAAACTTTTAATGTAACTTTTAATAACCGTACTGAAGCAGAAATAGACGATATTACAGGATACTTAGCCTCTCTCGGAGGAGTAAGTTCTTTTAATTTTACTTTTCCTGATGATAATGGAGCAGGGGGAGAAACTACTATTAAAGTAGTTTGTGATACTTATGGACAAACTTATACTCATGATGGTTATCCATCTGCAAGTGCAACTTTTCGAAGAGTTTATGAAGCATGACAGATTTAATAGATGTAGTACAAAAAATTGAACCTGGTAGTGAGCTTGTAGACTTATTTGAGCTTACTTTGCCTGATGGTTCAATTTTATATTTTCACCCTGACTATGATGTTAATAATACAACTGTAGGAGAAGAAGGTTATATTTATTTTCGGCAGAGAACAAGTCCATATACAGTACAAAATTATATACCATTTCCAATTACCATGGAGGGAGTGGAGATTACTTCTGAAGGGGCACAGAATCGTCCTATTTTAACTGTTGCAAATGTTACTTCGGCTTTTTCTGATGAGCTGGGAGCTAACTTTAGAAACGAAGATTTAATTGGACAGCCAGTTGTAAAAAGAACTACACTAAAAAAATATTTATTTGGAGAGTCAGGAGATGCTTCCCCTCCTATTGAATTTCCAATTCAAAAATATATAATTGATAGAGTCACTGGAGAAACTTCTACTGCTGTAACTTTTGAATTGACTGCTCCGTTTGACTTATCAGGAGTTCAACTACCAAATAGAAGCATTCTTGGAAAGTATTGTTCTTGGGAGTATCAAGGACAAGATTTAAATTCAAGAGGCGGGTGTGTTTGGAGTAAGAATAGCTTAATTAAAATAGGAAAATCTACGTCTGCTCTGGAAGAACATAAAGCTTATTTTACAGCAAAAGATGAGCCAATCGTTCCTGCTATAATTTTTACTACAACTACTGCTTGGGTTACTTCGACCTCATATTCCGTTGGAAACTTAGTTTTAGATAGTGGAAAAGTTTATATGGCAAATACTGCACATACTTCTGGAGCATCCTTTGCAGGTGACTCCTCTAAGTGGGATGTAGTAGCATATACTTCATGGACAACTTCTACTGCTTATGCAGTAAATGATTATGTAAAAAATGGAAGCGATTATTACCGCTGTAATACTGCTCATACTTCCGGTACTTTTTCTACGGATTCTACAAAATGGGATACGATTTATATTTATACTGCATATAATTCTGGAACAACATATTCTGCAGGAGATTTTGTAGAAGCTACAGCGAGTGGTACTACTACAGTTTGGAAAGCATTACGGGCCAGTACAAATCAAACTCCTGCTGAAAATGTGTATTGGACTCGCGGAGATATATGTGGAAAGAAATTTTCTTCTTGTAAATGTAGATTTCAGTATTTACCTGTTTATAATTACACAAATACTAATTCAACACCAAAAACAACAAAAAATAGTAAAATACCAATACCGTTTGGAGCGTTCCCTGGAGCGAGAAAATTTAGGTGATAGATGAAATAAGAGAGCACTTTGAGCAGTGCTACCCACAAGAAGGGTGTGGAATAATTGGAATTGTAAAAGGCAAAAAAAGATGGTACCCTTGTACAAATCTTGCCGAAGATGATGACGATTTTATACTTGACCCAAAAGATT
>Ga0222713_10002868_pt1 | contig 18082 bp, 21 predicted proteins | sample C33_649DmetaG_FD_165061 | JGI IMG/M metagenome (GOLD analysis project Ga0222713, IMG submission 165061) | Estuarine water microbial communities from San Francisco Bay, California, United States - C33_649D | ecosystem: Environmental > Aquatic > Marine > Unclassified | place: USA: California...
GAGCCTGGTGACGAAAAAGGTGATGAACCTGGTGATGAGCCTGGTGACGAAAAAGGTGATGAGCCTGGTGACGAAAAAGGTGATGAACCTGGTGACGAAAAAGGTGATGAACCAGGTGGAGAACCTATAGATGAACCAGGGGGAGAACCAGGTGACGAAAAAGGTGATGAACCAGGTGATGAAAAGGGAGATGGACCGGGGGGAGAGCCTGGTGACGAAAAGGGTGATGGACCTGGTGATGAAAAGGGAGATGGACCGGGGGGAGAACCTGGTGACGAAAAGGGTGATGGACCTGGTGATGAAAAGGGAGATGGACCGGGGGGAGAACCTGATGATAAAGGTGAAGGAGGTGAAGGAGGGGGAGAAGGATTACCGCAGATTGGGCAAAAGGTAGTTTTGAGTAACGGAGAAAAGGGAATCATTAAGAAGGTTTATAAAAACGGAGACATAGAAATTTAAAAAATGAAGGTAAAAAAAGGTGATTATAGGATAGTTACTGAAGATAAACCAGGGAGTGGTGGTCCGATAGATACACCGGTTGCTGGTCCGACTAACTGGGGATCTACCCTAAAAAAATCAGAGGAGAGTTCTAAATACGATATAAAAAAGAAAATCAAAGAGATTGTCGCTAGATCAATATCTGGAAGGTCTGATAGTAAGCTAGCTAAGAAAATAGAGGGAGAAAATGAAATAAAAAATAATCCTCAAATAAATTGGAAAAAAACTCTCGTTAGATACATTTCACAAGCAGAGGAAGAACCAACATTATATAAGATCCCTAATAGAAGACATATTAGTGCTGGATATTATCTTCCAGGATTAAGAGGAAAAGAAGAAGGCCATGGAAGTATAGTTGTTGTAATTGATACATCCTGCCTAATCTGTCAAGATCCAAATTGTAGTCACGGAATGTCTGGACAAATTTTTGGTCCATTTCTATACGAGATGAGAGGAATCTTAAATCAATTTAGGGGCAAAGATTTTTATATAGTTTATTCAAGTGATGGAATAGACGGATTTGAACAACTTAGAGATCCTAAACAAAAATTAGACAGATCTCAAATGCAATCGACTGGCGGAAACACAAACAGTTTCAATCCAGCCTTTAAATGGGTAGAGGATAACATTTTTAAAAAAGGAGATGATCTAGATGCTTTAATTTATCTTACCGATGGATATGCACCTGAACCTAAAAGACCAGCATGGCACAAAAAGATTATTTGGGCTATGATATCTGACAAAAAAATGCCATTCGGAAAAACCCTTTATATTCCAGTCAATAATCTTTCTAAATACGGATCAGGATTCTTTGAAGATTACATTTAAAAATCATGCACGTAAAAAAAGGAAATTACACGATCATAGATGATTCGGGAAAACAGGAAGGTGGAGAAATTCATGATAAAGGTAAAGATGAAGAAAAAGGAGATTGGAATCCGCAAGTAGAAAAGCCTAAATCTGAGAAAAAAAGAAAAATCAAGGAAACTGTTAAAGAAATAATTAACAGGGCAGCTAACCGGGGAACAGGTGGGTCTGGTGAATCATCTGCTCTTAGAAAATTTATAGAAAAATTATCAAATCCTCAGCTTAACTGGAGAAAGATTCTTCAAAGGTATGTTTCTCAGGCCAATGACGAACCAACTCTTTATAAAATTCCAAATAGGAGATATGTTAGTAGAGGCATTTATCTACCTGGATTAAAAGGAAGGGAAGAAGGATTTGGATCTGTTGTTATAGCAGTAGACACATCAGGAAGTATAGGATCTGAAGAATTCAATACATTTTTAACAGAGGCAAGAACTATTTTGAAAGCATTCTCTCCTGAAGATATTTGGATAATTTATTGCAGTGATCAAATAGACGGAATAGATTATTTAAAATCATCAGGGCAAAAATTAGATACATCTAAACAAAAAACAACTTTAGGAAATGATTGCGGATTCGATCCTCCTTTACAATGGGCAGAGGATAATATCATCAAAAAAGGAAAGGACTTGGCTTGCTTCATCTATTTCACTGACGGAGGAGCGTATCTTAATTTTAAACCTAAATGGCACAAGAAAGTAATCTGGGCAATGGTGGGTTCCACACAAATGAAATATGGAAAAATGGTTTCTGTTCCAATGTCCCAATTAAAAAACAAATAATATATACAAGAAAAATCTATGAAAAAAATCACACTAATTTTCTCGCTAATCTTAATTGCATCGATTTGTTTCGGTCAAGATACGGTTAGAGTAAAAAATCAGGTATTCGAGGTTCTTTATTCCCAAAAATTAGAACAACCATTATGGATTAAATATAAATCCATAAATCGTCCAACAAATGTCAATAGAGGCGCAATGGATTTCTATACAGAGTCAAAAATAAAAACTTCAGATGCTGATGATTATAGATCTAATGTATACGATAAAGGACACGGAGCCCCTGCTGCAACATTCTCTGATAATATGGAGAATCTAAAACAGACTTTTTCATATTTAAATTGCATCATGCAAAATCAGTATTTAAATAGAGGAGAATGGAGACTACTAGAAGAACAAATAAGAAAATGGGATGATGTTGAACCCGTGACAGTAACTATTATTCTTGGTTTTGATAATCCTGCTAAAAGAGTTCCTACTAATGCTGCAATTCCTAACAAGCTAGAAAAACATATCTATTTCGAGAAATCTAAAAAATGGAAATGCTTTTCTTTTCCAAATGAAAAGCCATTAGTAGAGTGGGAAAAATCTGAAATTAAATGCACATCTAAACAAGCTCATTCTAAATAAAAAAAACCCAGATCTTTTAGGTCTGGGTTTTTAATTTCTATTAGGAATTATTAAACTCTAGTATTCGTATTTCTTCTCCTTGCTTCTTCTGCCTCTTTATAAACTCTAATCCAAGTTAATGAAACATCAACAATGGCTAAAATTGGTGCTAGAAGAACTACCATAATTGTGTCCAATCCCGGAGATGTTCCAATTCCCCCGCCAAGATCGTTCTTTTGATGTATTTTTCCTAGTTTATACAAACAATAAACTACACTTAAAATGTAAATAATCCAAATCATACTTTTATTTTATTTGGAGCGGGAGACCGGGCTCGAACCGGCCACCTATAGCTTGGAAGGCTATCGCTCTACCAAATGAGCTACTCCCGCTTTTATAATTATATTGCAATGTCATGGACAAGTTTCTAAATAAGATTTCTTTTCTTTGTTAACATTTTAAATTCTTGCTCCAATTCCTCAACCCTTTTATTCCTATATTCAGGATCAACCTTAAATGATCTTTTATTTGTCCAGATATGCTCATATTCCAAATTCTCTTCGTGGTCTTTTCTGTCTGGATCCTTTACCCATGAAAGTCCGTGGCCTACGAATTTAGGATACAATTGCTCAGGATAGGAAAGATATATTCTATTTTCTATAGTTTCGACTCTAGAATTTAATTTCCTTGCACTATATCCCATAATTCCCTGATCTGCTAAAAGCCAAAGCCATTCAGGAACATGTTCATATTCTCTCCTAATGATCGAAAGATGTTTTTTTAAATATTCATCCCTGAGATTAACATCATTTAAATAAACAAATGACGTATTAGGCATCCACATGTTTTGAACAAAATCCTCTATACCTCCATATTTATTAATCTCACTCTCAAAAACAAAAAATTCTCCTCTTTGTATTTCCCATTGGGTATGAACTAAATCGTAATCGTATATCCATTTAGGGAGATCACTTCTAATTATAAAATCTAAATCTAAAAACAGAAAAGGAATAGGTTCCTTCCCTATCACTATAGATTTTCCTGTCGTCCAAAACCTTCCTGGATTCACCCCAGAATTCTCTCGGTTAAATTCTTCTAATGTTTCAGTATCGATTTCATCCCATAGATCAAGTAATCCCTTTCTCTTATAAAAATCGTATCCGATCTGATCAGTATAAAGTTTTGTTTTTCCTACGTGCTTCTTCGCTCGAACAACCGCTACCTTCTGAATCAGAAGCTCATAATCAACAATATCATACTCCTCGTCGGAAAATTCCGCCATTTTCATTTTGTTATACCCCTGGGCATCTTCTTTATAAAAAAATGGTTTAGTCCAATTTACAAAAATAGCTTTCATCTGGATTTAATATTCAACCTTGTGATCATCAATTATATTTAAGCTCTGTCCTATGATAACATCTCTTCTTCCCTTTGTGATAGAAGAAACACAATGTGGATGAGTTATTCCCCCTGGAAATATTACAATGTCGCCTTTTTTTAATTTTACTGAGATATCCTGTCTGGGAAAAGATAATATACCTCCCTCAAATTCATCAGATAAACATCCCACAAATGTTATACCACTAAAATCCCAATGCACGTCTTTTATTCCCCTAGTAGAATTGGATTCAGTATAACTTAATAAATAAAGATCTCTCCATTTAGTTTTTAACCATTCTTTAAGTCTAGAGATTGTTTCCTCACTTACATTAAATCCGATATTATTTTTTACATCGTAAACTGAGAAAAAATCATCCATCATTTTTGGTTCTATCTCTTCCATCCAAAAATCATTAAACTCTAATAAAAGATTAGAATCAGATTCCCAAAGATTTATTCTGTCAGTGTGTTTTGATCTATTCCTAAGAGATAATAATTTTTCTATCAAATCATTATTAATTGCACCTTCAAATAAAAAGATATCCGGATTTAATTTTATCATATCAAGGGTTTAATTTTCGGGCCATTTTGCACATTAAAATTAATTACACATCTGTGTGTTTTTCCATAGAAAGGCTTTACCGAATGAACAATATCATATGGCCAAAGAATTAGCATACCTTTTTTAGGTCTTATGAAATATGAAAAACCCCTAACATGGAAGGTGAAAACCCCGCTATATGGATGATCTGCAATAGGATCCCCGTCTGAAAGATAATACCCGCCAACAAAATTTAAATCAGTCTCCTCGTCATGACTCCATCTACAATGATTATGTTGATTATGTCCCCTTCCTGATGTTGGATCGTAATATTGTATCCAACTTTCAGTTACCATAGGATTTCTGTTATGTCTAAATCCTAAATTTTCCATAAAGTCAGTGTATGCATCAGCTACTCTTTTCTTAATGGTTTTAACTCCATCATCATTATAATTGAGAAAATCGTTAGGTGGAACAGAGAATCTACTTCCTATCGGATTAAACTCAGTCGGTTCTACCCACATTTCTCTTCTTGGATAATTTATTGAATAATTCTCTTGTCTTTCTTGATCGTATTGATCAGGAAGTTCTTGGCCCATTATTTTTTGTGCATCGCTTAATTGATCATATCCAAGTTTATAAACTGCATCATGCAAATCATGATCCTCAAAATATTTAATATAAACAGGGATAGGTGCTAATTGAAAAATGTTTTCGTTATGGGTCGGTCTTAGTGCGTCTTGAAAGTACATGATAAATTTTTAAATGATTCCAGGATTTAGATCAAACGTAAATCCTGTTAATTTTTTATAAAGAATCTCACCAGGTGATAATTTTGGTACATCGTATGAATGACCCTTTATTTGTTTAAAGTAATTAAAAACATTTCTAACATAATCTTCTCCAAAATTATCAACGATGTATCCTATTACAATAGCTTGAAAAAGATCTGTGTGTTTATAAAAGGTTAAATGGTTCAGACCGTAAAAATCAAAATTAAAAAGATCGTAAATTTCTTCTTCCGAATTTATTCTGCTTGATCTTCCATTATGACCAAAAACCTCCTGGATTCTTTTATAAAGAAATCCGTCCTTTCTGATTAAATCTGATTCACATGGAATGGGAGAGGTGTGATAAAGATCCACCGGAAATTCAACCTGACGTATATCATTAGGAATAGTTTTATTCACCCTGAGAGGTGCTTCCTCCATCAGAAAATTTTTCTTGCGTCTTACGTGCTCTCTATATTTCTGGCTGATCTCCATCATATTCAAATGAATCATCAATTGCTCAACATAGCACTCAGGATTTCTATGTTTTTCGATTATTTCTTTATTTCTTTCGTAATGCTCCATAGCTAATTTTGATGCTGCTCCGAAAGATTTGAAATCATTAACCCCGATAATATTCATATTAGGTATTTCAGAAACCCTAATATTTTTTATTTTAAAATATGAATGATCAAAACCTAATTTGTAAAATAATTCTAAATATGTAACAGAAGCAGCATGAAAAAAAGATTCGTCTTCTGACATTGCTGGAAATTCTTCATAGAACGTCTTAAGTCTAGTCTCGTCGTAATATTGAGGTATTCTAATATCTGGATGCGAATAGAAAATAGGACAATCCATGTTTGCTGATTCTATCTTCTTGAATATTAAGGTATCAGTATCGATGTGTATATAAGGTTCTTTCATTTTCATATACACTAAAAGCTTAGGAAGACAAAAAAGTTCTGGAGAATAATCCTCCAAAACATCAGTATCTATATTATCATATGGAATTCCAATTTCTTCAATTTGTTTCTTGATTGTACTATTAGTGTATAATTCTATATTACCGTGTTCTCTTTTAGCTAATAAAGCGCTAAGAAGCTGTGGATAAATTAGCTCCTTCGGGATGGTGGAAGAAAACATGTTTTCCGTAGTAAATCTATTCGGAATGTAACTGTGTATCAATTTCATAGAGAACTTGCCTATTGTAATTTTTTAATTTCCCAATATTTTAATTTTAGATCATAAACATCAATCGGTTCCCTTTTCATATGTTCGCCCTTTCTGAATTTGGTACCCTTACAAATGTATCCACTCAGAATAGATCTTCTAAATCTATCACTGTTATTATCTTCCGATCCATGAACTATATGAGAGTGAAGAAATACTGCTTGTCCTTTCTTAGTCCTTGGTGTAACCAAAGGAAAGCTATGTCCCTCTGGAAGTACACTTGCTTTACCCCTTTCATTTCTCCACATAATCGGATTGAGTTTTGTTCTTTCCTCGTCGACCTCGATTGGAAGAATAGGAAGCAAGTGAGATGATTCATAAAACCAAATTCCCCCGTTAGATTCATCTGTGTCGTCTAATGAAATGCTAACATTAGCAGTTTTGTTCCATTCGGTCTGATTATAAAAAGCATCCTGATGAGCATCTCTTCCCAATTCCCCCGGAGGTTTAAAATATGCCCAGGTCTGAATACCTTGGATTTCCGAATTCATAACAAACTCCATGGCCTCAAGAATTTTGGGGTGTCCTAGAATTTTAGAAACTAATTCAGATTCTTTATGTGGATGCATATAAGGATCATATTCTCCATAATTCTTGTCAATTGAATTTCTTTTTATCCTTAAATCATCGAGATTCTTCGATATAAGGTCCGCTTCTTCGGGGGTTATCAAATCAATAACAGAATATCCTTTATACTTCCAATCAAAGGAAAGCTTTTGAACCTCTTCATGATTGAGGTATTTAAACATATCTATTTTTATTCATTATATTACAATTTTCTAGTTTAATTCCAATTTGTCTGGAGCGGAAGACCGGGCTCGAACCGGCTACCCCGACCTTGGCAAGGTCGTGCTCTACCAAATGAGCTACTTCCGCTTGATAAACCATTTTTTGCTAGATAAATCTGACAAGTTTATTAGATAAAATTAGGTTTAGTAATTGTGATCGTAGGATATATATGACACATGAAACATATTGCTATTTATGAAGATTTTAAGCTAGATCCTATTGCTCAGGATATTTTTGATTTGCAAGATGTCGTAATGGTTCTTCATAATCGTACGATAATTAAGTGTCCGAGCTATAGTGCTGGAATAGTCAAAGAATTATTCACTGACAAAAATCAATATCCCCTAATTGATTCATGCTATTACAACACCCAAAGATACCTCTTAAATGAAAGTGAAGTTAAAAGAGCTGAATGTGCAGAAAAAAACATAAGAGAATATGTTGGCAATAAGCTAGAGGAATTAGATTGTGAAATAGAATATTATCGACCAATGTACATTGACAGCAGGGGTCTTAATAGCATTACGGTGTGTGCCCCGTTTGCTACCTGGGGTACTGGCAATGAACTTAAAATTAAAAAAGATTTTCACACTCCTTACAGTGAAGCTGCAAAAAAACAAATTCCTGAAATAATAGATGCTGTAAAAGAATTTGCTAAAAAATATGGGGTAAACTATGTTTTACCTTTCGGTCCTGTATATGTTGACCGCCCACTTAACATTCTTAGCAACCCTAAAGAGGACGTAGAAAAACCTCATGTTCATTTCGGTATAAAAGAACCGATATTTACACCAATTGAAAAATTCAAATGGGAAAAATGGTACTGGTAATACCAGCGGGATGTACGGGATTCGAACCCGTGACCTCCACCGTGACAGGGTGGCATTGTGACCAACTCTACTAACATCCCAAATAACTAACTCATCTTCATCTGCACCTCCTGGTCATGCCATGGTTGACAAAAGCCTCGTTGAGCTAGCTTGATGTCCGATAAGGACTCGAACCTTAACTAAGTGGACCAAAACCACTTGTGCTGCCATTACACCATCGGACAGAATTAAGCCAGAGAATTTTTAAAAAGTGTGTGTTGTTGTCAAACCAAATTTTGATGATGTAACACTTTCTACCGCTTCTGGCTTAGTGAGTTAAGGGGGATTTGAACCGTGTGATCTGATTTACTGCAGATACAGAATCACTTACTAACCTTGATCTTACGATACCTGATTTACCGGCAGGCTCCAGTTCCCACACTGGACAGTTAACTCATTTTTAATAGCTGTTGGAGAAGGATTCGAACCTCCATGCGGCGATTCAATAAATGACATTTATGCTTGCAAGCGTGTGGTCAACCCATTATCATTTATCTGTTTCGTGATCCGCGCCCCCGAGACAGGAGGGTATGTCTGCCTAGACCTTTCAGTCTCTTCCATCACCCAACAATTTAACAGTGGGAGCAGGTGGACTCGAACCACCGAACTCGAAAGAGGAGGGATTTACAGTCCCTTGCAATTGCCGCTATGCGATGCTCCCTTTGTGTTTTAAAGACTTATTTCAACTGAGCATAGGTAAACATGATTCAAATTAAATCGTTCAGCTACGAGCTTAAAATAAGCTTTTAATGTACTCCCAACGGGATTCGAACCCGTGCTACATCCGTGAAAGGGATGTGACCTAACCACTAGTCGATAGGAGCATTTTTTGCGGGGATGGAAGGGTTCGAACCTACGACCTAGTCATTAACAGTGACCCGCTCTACCGCTGAGCTACATCCCCAAATAAAAAGCCCGAATCTTTTGGATCCGGGCTTTTTTGTTTTATATTTTAGACATGTTAACCCAGATCCTTATCCATATAGTATTCCTCATTACCTTGTTCAGGCATTTGATTGTAATTATATGTGAACTGAGTCTTCATGATATGTTGATTATATATCAAAATTTGTTTTTGTTTCGCAAGAATAATTAAATTATTCAACAATTTTTGATATTTGTTCATTTTTTTCTTGTTCCTCCATTTCCTGCTCTATCCTTTGTCTGAATTCCAAATCAGTCTTATGATTAAAGAAAACCTCTGAAAAATCATAATCCACATTATTGGTGGAAATTACTCCAAGCTGGGGTTTTGAGTAGTAGATGTTGTTTTCTGTGTGAGAAAAATTTCTAAGGATTATTTTTTTAACTATTCCTTTCACAGAACACCCTGTTGTAGGAGAAATTCTGAGGAATTCCTTTCCTATATAGAAGGAGTTTAGTTCGCTGAGTGGGAATTTTTCAATTACCATATTATCGTGTTTTATTCAGTCCTCTACTGTGATATATAACTAAAATACAAATAAGCATGCAAATATTAGAAACCTTTCAACAATTTCTAGGGAGAAATTCAAAATTATTTGAGCAGTCTTCGGAACAAGGATTTATAGTATCTTTCGGATGTACAGATGTTAATAATGTACTTGGCGCTGTAGCACAAAAACTAGGAATAGAAGCAGATTTTGAATTCACAGGATCCATTAGTGGAGCGGAGGGATTTGATTATATCGCCCAAGAAAGAAGCTTTGCTAAGGTTTTGAAAAAAGGAAAGGCGGTTCCTAAGGGCAAAGATTTTTTAGAAATTAAATCGAATGGTAAAACCTATACTCTAAATGAAAAAGGATCAATCCAAGTTCCATTCTCACAAGGAGTAGGACCAGTTTTTGAGATTAGAGGATCAGGAAACGGATTATTAGCCTTTATGAGAGCAATTCAATATTTTAAAGTTGCTTGTGAGGGTGGATTTGATAATAGTAGCCCATTTGACGGAACTCTTTTCATTCAAATAGGTTTGCCGGTTGGTACAAGAAAAGGAAAATATATTGCAGTTAATGCCAAATATACAGGATCAAATTCACAAAGAACCGGTTCGATTCAATATGTAAAAATGCTTGATAGATATCTTGAAAGTTACAAACCAAAAGGACCCAAAAAGGTTAAAGAGGGAATGGACCTTATAAAAATCCAAGAGCAAAAGCAGGAAAATGCAGTTGAGCAAATTTTAGTTTGCGCAGATAGTATAGCAGATGCAATTAAAGGTGCTCATTTCATTATGTTAAAAAAACAATGGAAATCTAAATTTAGTGCATATCAGGGATATAATAGAATGATTGCTAAAGAAAAAGAGATGCAAGATGTAGAATTATCATTTAAGGATGATTTCGAAAAAGCAACCTATTATCTAGCTGTAGCTCTTCAGACTATTATAGATAACCTTAAATATCGTTATCCGTTGAATGGCATGAAGATTACCAACGTGGATTTAATGCCTCAATGCGCAAGTATTTTAAAACCACAAGGTAATGATATCTCAAAATTTGATGCAGGGTCAATAAAACAACAATTGACTGCTATATTTAAAATATTCCAACCTCTTGAATTTCCAGGATTTCCTGAGTTCAAACCAAAAATTCCAAACTATTGGTCCATTCTTACAAACGCTGTAGTGAATCGTACTATAGCATCAATGCCTCAAGCATATAAAGATGCTATGCAGCCTTACACAGAAGGAGAGGGTAAAGCTACAGGTGGAGCTTCTTCTGGAGGTCAGGATTACGGATCTGGGGAATTTTAGAACCATTCATTGGTTCCAGGTCTAGGTCCAGTAGTTAGTTTATAAACCGGACTTAATTCTCGGCAAACATAGGTTACAATAACTTTGGGGGATTTACCGTAGTTTCCTTCTTTCATATTGCCAGCATCTATATAGAATGCAATTCTTTTCTTTTCAAGATCCTTTTTGATCTTAAAGAACTCTTTCTTAGAAACTTCAATTGATTTAGGATTTCCCCTATTTCCTTTGGGCTGAGAAAATCCAGTAATGGCAAGAAATGAAACAAAGACAAGGATGGTGATCTTTTTCATACTTTTTGTTTTTGATGATGGGGTAAATGTAACGAATCAATTCGAAACAAAAAAATGAAACTTTTATTAAAAATGTACACCCGATAGGAGTCGAACCCATATTTCCTGATCCGTAGTCAGGTGTTCTGATCCATTGAACTACGGGTGTAATTGTGATATCCAAATGTGTAGATAGTATGCTAATTTATAACCAGTAAAAGCCCCTAGTGCAGAGGGGATTGGAAAAACTATCATTTTTCCTAGCGAGGTTACATATTTAGGTCTATTTACGATTCTTCCCATAAAATAATAATATGAGATATATCCAACTAAAACAGCAAAATCCGTTCGTGTTGAAATAAAAACTACTAGTGTAGCTCCCAAAAAGCCGAAGATAAAATTATCCCGAATTCCTTCCCAAATTTCAAGGGCTGTCGCGTCTTTATATTCCTTAACTATTTTTCTAATCTCCTTTGTTGGCATTTTTATTCTTTTATTTCCCATGTTTTCATATTGTCGTGATAGCCCAGTGTACACGATTCGTCATTGTATATTTCTGAGGGTAGAAAATATTGAACATCCCTATTCAATGAAAGAATCCACTCTGTTAAGGAATACACACTAAAAGGTTCAGTTAGATTATCCTTTAACATGGTGAGATCTTTAGCCCTCTCAATGCTAAATTTTAGAAAATTGTTTGTGATCCCGGGTTTAGCAAAAATCACAAAGTCATCTAGTAGTGTGGTTTTTATAACTTCTCTTTCCTGACTTTTTAGTTTAGGCCAGGATTGTGGAGGCCGATAGAAATAAACAGATTTTCTTTGTATCACAGAAATATCCGAATTTATTCTTTCACCTAGACATTCCAAAATTGGTTTTTTCCAATAGACATCATAGTCTGTATAAAATCCTCCATATTGGTCAAGTACTGTGTATCTTGCCAGTTGTAGTTTATGAAAGATTGAAGAGTTTTTGTATAGATCGATTCTTCCATACCTATCTAATAAGGGCAATAGATTTTCATCTCTCCATTCTAGGATTTCATCATTGGTGTTCATTTTCTTGAACTCCTCAAAATTCGACAAAAAAGGTTGGGGGATTTCTCCAGACCCAACCCAGATGAAGTGAATTATCATTGTGACCCCCGAGAGACTCGAACTCTCACGTCTTACGACACCAGATCCTAAGTCTGGCTCGGCTACCAATTACGACAGAGGGCCTATTTTCTATTTTTAAGTATACAAGTGTGCAATAGTTTCGTAGAAAAACTATCTAATTTTGCAATTGAGCTAATTATATCGCTTTTTATATCCATAAATAAATTCTCATTCACTAAAACTTCCCTCTTTTTAGTATGAAGATGAACATAGTCAACATCCTCTTCAAGATTAAAACATTGATAGGTATCTGATAATTTTTCAAAGGATCTATTTGCTCTGATAATAAATCGATCAGAAAGAGTCGCAATCTGATAATTATAAAAATCTGCAAGTTCTTTTAAGATTTTTTGTTCGCAATAAATCATATGCTTCCCGTTCAAATTTGGATTTTCTGGATTTTCCAAAGATAATCTTTCCATCCAACTAAATGCCATTTCATAATAATGCTTTTTAAATTCCTCGTTTCCTAAATAAAGAAATGACACATTGGCTGCGTGAGATGTTTCATAGCGGAGCAAATCAGAATTTTCCTGAATTAAATCTTTTAATATCGGATCCCTCCTGTCAGGATATACACCATTACATTCTTCTATTTGATTTACCACTATATTAAATCTTGATAGATCATTTAAATCAAAAGATTTATTCTTCAAATAAAGATCGCAATCAATTAATACGAAAGGGGTTCTGATTTGTCCAATGCATTTGATTTTGGAAGCTGCCCAAAAAGCTTTCCTATTTATTAGATCTCCGCCGCTTAATAAATCTACATCCACGCTATCCCAGAGAGGTAATATTTCCAAATTTTCCAGATAGGTATAAACAGAAGCGTCGCAATATAAATATCTAGTGGAATTTGGATAGATGGTTCTCCAATTAGCAACAGAAGCAATTAGACACATTAGTTCTATCTCTGATAATGAAAAATCAGATTCTGTAATGTTTTCTAAAACCCATATTGCTTTCATATACTTATGTGGACCAGCCTGGGTTCGAACCAGGGACCTACTGATTATGAGTCAGGCGCTCTAACCAACTGAGCTACAGGTCCGGGTGCTTTAGGTCTTGCAATACCTAAAGCTGGAGACGAATAGGATTTAACCTATCGAAGATCTTTTCTATACAAACTCACGCGTTAGCTTATAAAGTGATTCAGTCGCGTACTTCGTAATCTCCAATTCCTTAATAATCCAAATATAAGAGATATTCTCGCGATTCAAACGATGTGTTCTGTTCAGATTTTATCTTTTATTTGAAAATGCATATAATCTGCAATAATTTTATATCCTAGCATATTGGGATGGAAACATTCACCTTCTGGGCAATTTTGGCTTCTGCTTTGATATTCCCAGACTGATATATTATTATCCTGCTCATATTTTTTTAACACGTCAGAAACGCATTCTGATGGATTGATAAAAAAATTAGGTACGTCTTTTATCTCGACATCCTCGTCCATGAATGTTGGATAGAATGAATTGAAATAGAACCTCTTGTGACCTTTTAATAAATCTTCTAATTTATTTAGGGTTTTGAGAGGAGATGTTTCTTGTGTTCTAAATCTGTGTGGGTGCGAAAGCATGACAATAACAAGATCTTCTTCTTTTATAAAATTATCATCAATTATTTTTTTTACCTCCTCTAAGATCATTTCATTTGAAACTCCACATCTTCCAAAATTTACAAATCCAATATCCAATTTATTTGCCAACCATCTGGGCCAGGAATTCATCAATCTTAATCTTTCAATGAACATTGGGGGGTTACCATCTTTCACGTACGATTCATCTTCCTCTATTCCGTGACCTGCTGTCCAACTATCGCCAAAACAAATTAATCTCATTATTTCAATTTAAGGAAAACGCGGAAAGAGAGGGGATCGAACCCTCGCGCCGGTTTAACCCGACCTAGTAGTTTAGCAAACTACCCCCTTCACCACTTGGGTACCTTTCCCTCAATTTTGGTCGGGATAGCAGGATTCGAACCTACGACCTCGTGCTCCCAAAGCACGCATTCTACGCTGACTGAACTATATCCCGAAAAATAAGGATGTTACATAGGGTTTGCCTCACTAAGATATTCAATGGCCTGCACATTCCAGCCTCTTAGTTACTACTCCCGATGTTTCCGATACTGTGCTGTACCGCTAACATCCTTTGGGTAAACGATGAGGATCGAACTCACGACCTCCTGAACCACAATCAGGCGCTCTAACCATCTGAGCTACATCTACCATTTTTGGTAGTCCCGCCAAGAATCGAACTTGGATCCACTGCTTAGAAGGCAGTTGTTCTATCCGTTGAACTACAGGACCATTGGGATCTGTTCGGGGTCGCGGCCACCTCTCCCGTTGAACAGATCTAATCTAAGAACGTCGCAAAATGTGGCTCGACGCTGTTCTTTGACTGTACCTGGGGCGGGAATCGAACCCGCACGGACTTTGCAGTCCAACAGATTTTAAGTCTGTCTTGTCTACCGATTTCAACACCCAGGCAAAAGGTGCCGGTGGAAGTACTGATTAACTTCACGGTGTCCATTTCGGATTCACCCCCTTTTCTAGAATTACGGGACGTCTAATAACCTCTATTCGAAATCAAGATTATTCTTTCCGCCACACCGGCATGTGCAGAGAGAAAGGGATTCGAACCCTTGTTACGATCGCTCGTAAACACGCTTTCCAAGCGTGCTCCATCAGCCTCTCGGACACCTCTCTAAAAATTAGACCCGACCACCATTTCAGCGTTTCCGCGTGCTTTCAGTATGGCATGAACGTTACGTCCATACTGGTGGCGCCAGCCTCTGCGGGGTCTAATAAGCTTGCTACCGAACTTTTGTATTCTAACAGATATTATGTTAGAATACATATTTTACGTTAGCGTTGAGCCTCCTATCGGGATCGAACCAATGACCTACGCATTACAAGTGCGTCGCTCTACCAGCTGAGCTAAGGAGGCAATTGCGGAGGCTCAGGGATTCGAACCCCGGTTACAGTTACCCGTAAAGCAGTTTTCAAGACTGCCGCATTCGACCGCTCTGCCAAGCCTCCGTTTTATTTCCCACGATGCCAAAGAACCCAAAATAAAAACCCAGACCTTTTGGGAGATCTGGGTTTTTAGATTAAAAATGAATTAAAGTTTCTTAATTACCCAGAGTTTCCACAGGAGTTATCGGTCTTCTTGACGAAGATAATAACGTACTATGAAGCGGTAATATGTTGAAGCCCTTGTTCATTTTGATTTATATATCGTTTAATCCTAAATTTCTAGGCAAAAGTAAAGAAAAAGTTCCGAATTAAAAAATAAAATTAAGCGATACAATTTCCGACAGCATTTAAATTGTATCTGAAAATACCTCTACCGTCAGATGTCCAAGTGAGAATTCCTATCTGCGCATATCCGTTAATACCATTCGAAGGAAATCCAATTTTGTTGACATTGGGATTGTTTATGTTGTTAGTATTAGCGTTAAAAGTGTATGTTCTTAGTAGACTACCTCCTGAAGCGGTTAAATCGTAAGTGCCGCTTGCGCTGAAAGTTGAACCGTTATAAATTCTCATCACAAAATTCATACATCCGTTTCCAATTACGCTATACCAATTTAGATAAATTCCTATTTTAAATGTGTTGATGCCTGTATACGCACCAGCTATTTGCTTGGGACGAATTAAAACTACCTCCTGTCCTGTTGTTTGTGTGTTGTCTCCAGCCCAATACATTAAGCATCCGCTATTATTAAGATCGGAAGAAGATCCCAAATATCTGGCTGCCCCAACGGAACCGAGTTCAGCCCCACCATATCCTAAATATCTAGTGGGACCTCCACTAGCACTTTTTACCCCGTCTATTGCTGTTCCAGTTCCTGGTTCTATTCCAGTAAATGTGTCTGCGTCCCTCCCTCCCAAATTTCCTGGCCATTCATATCTGAGCATAATAACATCCCCGTCACTTGCATCAATAAAAGTAGATGGTCCAGTCGGGACTCTTCCTAATTCCGTAACATAATATCTGTGGCTCATGCTTTATCCATCAATGCTATTCCTCTTCCTCTTAATCTAAGTTGTGAGGAATTTCCAACTTTCATTACATGTTGTCTTTCAAGTGATAGATGTATAATTTGATTCAAATGATGAAAGTGGGTTAAATATGTTTCCTCTCCCCATCCGATAACAACTTCGAACCATCCATCAGGTTTAACTTCCCAATCAGTGTCTCCTTCCATACATTGTACTTCCCAATGATCACATCCGGGATGAGGAGGAAAAGAAAAAGTAAATTCTGTTTCTCCCTCCGGTAAAGTGTTGGTAAAAACTATATCAAAATATGGAACAATTGCATTTTGTGTTATTACTGGTTCTAGGTTGGTCATTATTTTTTAGATTTTAATTCTTTTATTTCCTTGTTTAATTCTTTGACAGCTTCAACAAGTAGAGGAATTATTCTATCGTATCTAACAGCTAAATATCCAGTGTCTCTTTGTTTTACTGCTTCAGGTAGGATATCAAGAATCTCCTGAGCGATTACCCCGAAATCGTGACCTGTGTTAACAGAATCAGCCTTTTCGTTCCAATCAAACTCGACACCACTGATTGACATAACTTTATTTAGAGCATCCGGAATTGGATTGATGTTGTCCTTTAATCTTCTATCCGATGATGAATAAGCTGTAACATCCCCAGTTGCTGTGATAGCTCCGGTAACTGCTAATGTACTTCCGTCATAAGTTAGCCCAGTTTCACCATTGATTGAGGTTGAACTTCCAGTTGCTGTTAAGACTCTGTTGTCTGAATTGTTTGTAATAGTAAGTAAATTACCCGTGGTTGACGCTAAACCAATAGTCCAATAATAATATGTACCATCATAATAAACTCCTAAAATGTCAATAGAATTGGCTGCAGAAGTTGGTGTATAAGTTCCACCACCAACAACTTGAGAGTTTGAAGGTAAAACCATGGTTCTGCCTCCGGTTCCATCCTGTTTAACTACTAATATACCTGTATCTCCTGTAGTAAAATTACTTAGATTGAAGGTTGTTACGTTTTGATTTAGGGTAACTGTAGCATTTGCTCCCGAGGTTAGTGACCAAGCAAGAGTTCCTGAGCTTATACTTAAGGATTGCTGATTAACGTTGATCTTACCAGTAACTGCTAGTTTACTACCATCAAATTGAAGATTAGATTCTCCACTGAAAGGGGTAGATCCACTTCCAGTCATGGTTACAACGTAATTATCAGAGTTACCCCCTGATATAGCATTACTGGAATTACCCGAGGTACCTGAAGATCCAGATGATCCAGAAGCTCCTGAGTTACCAGAAGATCCCGAGCTACCAGAAGAACCTGATGCTCCTGAGTTACCAGAAGATCCAGAAGATCCTGAAGAACCTGAAGCTCCTGAATTACCAGAAGATCCCGAGCTACCAGAAGATCCTGAAGCTCCTGAATTACCAGAAGATCCTGAAGTACCAGAAGATCCTGAAGCTCCTGAATTACCAGAAGATCCTGAAGTACCAGAAGACCCAGAAGTGCCAGTGCTACCAGAAGATCCTGAAGATCCTGAAGATCCTGAAGTACCCGTTGATCCTGAAG
>Ga0222713_10002872_pt1 | contig 18057 bp, 35 predicted proteins | sample C33_649DmetaG_FD_165061 | JGI IMG/M metagenome (GOLD analysis project Ga0222713, IMG submission 165061) | Estuarine water microbial communities from San Francisco Bay, California, United States - C33_649D | ecosystem: Environmental > Aquatic > Marine > Unclassified | place: USA: California...
GAAACTCTGTTATTTAAGTTAGACCAAGCGAAAGAGATAGAAACTACAATCAGTGTCCATCTTAAAACTAGTCCACTATAATCTTTTAGTTTATCTATTTGCATAATCTTTTATACCATAAAAATTAATATAGCCTAAGCTAATTGTTCCTAGCGTCTTGTTCTAATAGCCAAGAAAGTTTATCAACCTTCTTTTCCATGCTTTTCCATTCCATATGCATGGTCAATATCTCTTGAATATGTGCTTGATTATTAGCTATTCTATTATCCATTTTAGATAAAAACCAAACAAAAGAAACACTTTGCATAACGATTACAAGGATAACACTAAGTGTTTTACTATCTAAGTTCATTTAGCACCTCCAACGTTTACGAGCTTGTCTTAATCTTGAATTAGGATCTTTTGCTGCTTCAGGAAACTGTTTCATTTGTCCTGCAGAACGAGCACAATAAGATTTTCTTCTTTCTGCTCTTTTACCTGTTGGATTTTTTTCTGTAACAGCAGTTTGTAAATTAGAACCAGGATTAGCTCTTCTATAAGCCTTAACCCCTTTGGTAGTCATTCCCGCCCCTTTTTTAGTGGGGCGAAAATTACCTGATTTAACAGAAGTTTTTATTTCCATGATTAATCGTAATATTTAATCCACTCACACCAAACGGTCACTTCTTGACCAGCAATAGTGGTAGCTGGAATTTCTAGCTTTACGTCTCCTGTATATCCAGTAGCTTTTGTATTTTGTAAACCACCAAAAGTAGAGAAATCAAAACTGTTATCATAGTTTAATGAAAGAAAAGGAACATCTGTGTCAGCATCCCAAGTTAAGGTAGCTGATGCATTTGCTGCGCCTGCTCCATTATACCATATTTGATTCAATGCAACTCTAGTACATGCTTCTCCTGCTTTATTAGGAGCAAGAGCAGAAACATCTACTAAAACCACTGAACTAGTGTTTCCACCATCACATGCTACAAAACATGTGTTAATTAATTTTCGGTCCCCTTGAAATTGAATTGTAGGACCTGTTACTGTGTTTGCCATTTTTTTCTCCTATCATGGCGGGGGGACATTACTCCCCCACGCAGAGTTGTTAATATTAGCTTGATGATACGTTAGCCAATGTGTCGCATCTTAACCAAGTTGCTCCATCTGAAAAAGCAATAACAGCGGCTCCGTTAGCGCCATCTTGCACATATACCATCACACCTTCGTTAGCATCTGCAACTAAAGATGTACTTCCTGATGTAATAACAGTGTTAGTTGTTCTTGTGAAAGGTGTAGTTCCACCCTGATCTGTTCCTGAAGCATTAGGATTTGGACCAGCGATCACCCCTCTTAGACCTACGATTGGGCCTGTAAATGTAGTTGTTGCCATAATAAACCTCCTCGGTTGTATAGACCTTGCCACATAATCTCTATACCGTCTGCTAGCTCAGTTTATGTGACTTGTTATGCTAGAACTAGAATATGACATAAAAAAAGGGCGCAGTCAAAGACATACGCCCTTCTTAGTAGTTATTTAATTATTATGCAGAGCCTGAAGTTCCGAAGATACCTCTAGGATCAGAGAAACCAAATGAGTATCTCTCTCTAGCTTTGTATCTTACGTTACCTGTGTCAAAATCGCCTTCCATGTTTGTGGAAAGAGCAGTTCTAACAAAGTGCTTTAGACCATTTGGTGCATCAGTTTTAATGTAGAATGCATCTGTATCGGTTAAGAAGTGATTTACTACATAACCTTCAGGAATCATTCCCATGTTTCTGACTGCATTGATGTCGTTGTCTGCTGTACCTGTTCTTAAAACAGAGTTCATTAATCGATCAGCAGTAAACTGTAATTCTTTTGGAATTATAAGTTTTCTACCTTGAGTTGCGATTTTAAGACCACGCTCATCAACAAACGCAGCAATATCAATTAAAGCTTGCTCTAATGATACCTCATTAAGATCAGCATCAGTTGCTAATCTGTTTGAGAAAGTACCACCAACAGCTAATGGGTGTTGTGTATTAATAAGTGATACACCGTCACCACCTGGGTTAGTACCTGCGGCACCACCAGATGCGAATGCATTATTTAATACATCAGCGCCTTTGACTTGCTTTGTGTTTGCCATTGATCTTGCAAGAGCTCTTGTATAACGAGAAGAAAGTGAATCGTAGAGGTTATCTTCGATTGCTTCTTCAGTGATAGCAAAACCTAATGCAATAGTTTCGTGTGTGTAACGTGAAGTATAAGCTTCAGCAGCAGTATCATAAGAGATACCTGAGCCTTCAGATTTAACTGGAGCTGAACCGAAACCTGATAACATTACCTCTTCTTCGAATGCTCTGTCAGAAGATTCTTGATCAAAGATTTCTTTGTGCTCTTGCTCATACCTTGAATATTCCAAACCAAACAGTGCGTTTAGGCCTGGCTCTAACTCTTTAACGAGTTGACTTCTTGAAATAGCCATGGATTATACCCCTGCCTTTCCACCTGTGTAGAAGTGAAGATTAGGTTTTACAATCAAATTGCCATTAGCAGAAGATGTATCATCGTTATCAGGATCTTTTGAAAGACCTACGATAATCCATGTTGAGCTAGCATTTGATGCAAAAGTGTTAACTTCAGCTTTTGAAATACCAGATTTTGTGCTACCTGCAGTGTAAGATGTCTCAGCATTTTCACCGACATTAGCAGCTGTTATTGTTCCATTTGCTTGAACTTCAAACAATTGGTTTGGGTCGTCAATGATTTGTGCAACGATATCGCTTGCTGCAACTCCACCAGGATAGAAATTACTAAAAGTTGGTTTTTGTGTTGTTGGGTCTGTGTAGAAACAACCGTTAAAAATACCAACAATAGTATCACCTGCTGAAGATGCAATATCAATGTTACCGTTAGCAACAAGCTTGACAGGATCACCCATGAAGATAGCTGATGCTTCACCATTGGCAATTGTGTATTGAGTTTGCCCTTGGTTAGAAACGCCGCCACCTACTTTCATAACGGGTCTAAACCCGAAAGGTGCGTCTAAGTTAGCCATAATATTACTCCTTTGTAATACGTTGTTAATATTGGTCGTTTAACAAACCGTGCCGATTACGAGTTGTTACCTGAACCAAAAGTTACTTTGGTTTGCCTTTGGGGTTTGCTGATCGGCATCCGTGGATCCTCGATTTTCAGTAAATCATTGTCGACGGCCTTTTTTTGGCCCTCGGTCAAGTTTTTGTAATAAGCATTTCGCTCTTCAATGATTTCAACTGGCATACGAGCTAACAGCAACCCACCTACCCCTATTACACCAGCATGTTTACCATCTTCGATAGTAGGAAGCTCCCAATCAGGATACTCGTCAGCTCGGACTAATTCCCAACCTTCTCGTAATTTTCCACTAACATTTTTATAGTCGTCATAACCTCTAACTGAGGCCCTTATCCATCGATGTTTGTATCCATCGGGTGCTGGGGGTGCGTCTAATGAGGAAGGTCTTGTCCAACCCTTTTTACGAGCTGTCTTTTCTCTTGTCTCATTTGACCTAAGCGTTTTATTTACCATGTTATCTCCAATCTATACATATTTTGCGTATTCTTCAAGTGGTACATTTAATCTTTTTGCAATAGCAACTTGACTAGGAGTCAATTTTACTTTTCTAGATCCACTTGATTTTGATGTTCTTGATGCTCCAGCAACTGTTTGAGGAGCTTTTTCTCTTGGTTCTTTAGCTTCTTCTTTGAATTTATGAGGGAATTGATTCTTCATATAAGAATTTATTTCTTCATAATAATCATCACTTTTAGGATCATATCCTTCTTTTAAAAGTTTTTTATGATGAGCTAAAGCAGTGAAAGTCATTGCTTCATCTGAACCAAACCATTTATTTTCTTCTGCCCATTGTTCAGCTCTAGGATCAGGCTGTCTTTGAGCAGTTTGTTGTGGTTGAGATTGTCTCTCTGCCATTAAACCTTCTTGTTGTTTTAATAACTGTTCTCTTTGTTGTTTAGAAACAATTGCTCTTTCCTCTTCAATAGCTAATCGAGTTAAGGCTCTTTGAGCATCAACCTGTGCATTGACATCATTATTGTATAAAGCATCTTGATATGCTTTTTTAGCTTGTTCTATCTGAGACTTAACTCTTGTTTCGTACTCAGAGATATAGTTTTCATCTAAAGATTTTATCTTTTTTTCATACTCTTCATATTTTCTTTTTGCAGTTTCTGCAAAACGAAGAGCTTCTTGTTCTCTTTGCTCAGTTTTTTCTATCCTGTCTAAAAGTTTTTTAATTCTTCTTTGAACATTTTTAGAATATTTATCTAAGCCATCTTCTTTAGAATCATCATCTGAAGAATCCTCTACTTTTTCTGTTGTATCTTCTGTAGCTTCTTTTGACTCAACAGAATTTTGTTCGGTAGATTTTTCTTCCTCATGAAGTTCGACCTCTTGACCTTCTCCCGAAGTATCAAGGTCTACCATTTTTTCTTCAGCCATATTTATCTCCTTAATAAATTGTTAATACGTCTTTGGGATCTTTTAATTTTGCTAATACTTCGTCATCATTAAGAATACGGATTTCTCCACCTTCAATCTTAACTCTTGATCCAGCATATCTTGCAAAAACTATCCAATCACCTTTTTTACACCATGGTCCATTAGGAAATTTATCCTTATCGCCATAGGCATCGGAACCCATACTTAGAATCAAACCTACATTAGTGGTTAGTTGCTGTTCTTCAATTGCCTTATCAGTAAGATACAAACCACCTTTGGTTTTATCAACACCTTTATAAGGAAGAACAACTATTCTCCAACCTGTTGCTTGAGGTATTCTCTCCAAGGCAGGACCTTCTTTCCTATCGTCTTCTTTCTGTTCTTTTACTTTTACAGAAGGTTTTTTCTTATATCCTTCGGGTAAAATTAAACTAGTCATCTTTCATTACCTTTCCTAATAGCTCTTTGTAGTCTATTAAAAATAACTCCATAGCATGTAATTTTCCAAGAGCATATTTATAGTCTTCATAAGAGTCTATATTTTTGGACAATATATCATCTTTATATTGTTCAATTCTATTATTAATTTCTTTTTTTAATAAGTAGTCAAAAGACTGTTGCATTATTTTTTAATTTAATCCTTGCAAAGATAGTGAAGTGTTACAATTGCACGACCCATATCAGGACCTGTAATAGCAGTGCATTTAAAATTAAAAGTTGTATCATGCCCACCACCGTTAGTATCTACTGAACATTTCCATTCTTGACCTGTAGGAACATCTCTTTTTTCTTTGTGTTGATTATTACAACTACAATCTAATTCAAAATTCCAACCTTGATCTTGTTTTGGATCAATTTTATCTCCAAAATCAACACCTAAAATAGTGTAGTGTAAATCTATTTTAACTCCCCAAGTAGTTTGTTTATCTTCATGGTGAAAATAACCGTTCTCATCAAGAACGATATCTACTGTTTCATCTTTATATACTGTCATTTTGTAAGATTATTTTTTTTCTCATAACTGCGGAGCCCAGCCATCCCAAGCAAAGCCAAGACCAAAGGCATCAACTGTTCCATATTCATCTGAGGAAGTTCTCCTACTTCAATATGAAAAACACCTAAAAAGAACACGATAAAAGGCTTAAGTACAAATTCGAAAAATATGGCCAATGCTGCACTAAATCCAATGAGGGGTCTCCAAGAGCGTTGCAAGATGCCTGAAATATCTGTAGCTGTAGACTGAGCATCTGCTAAATTAATCTCCATTTGTTTTGAATTAATTTCATTTTCTAATTCTTGTAATTTAATTCTTATTTGGCCTTTTTCTTCTTCGGAGGTGTGAACACTATCAATAATTTTACCAACAGTGTCCACTAGAGACCCTCCTAATAATTTTGAAAGCATTTATTATTTAACAAACCAATGATAAGCAAGGAAACATGCTACAATAAAAATAAACCATTGTGCATGTACGTTAAGTTTGTTCCATAGACCAAAAGTCCAATCCCATATTTTCTTCATTAGAATACTCCTTCGAATTTAAGTCCTTTAAAAGCTATTCCATAGCCTTTTTTATGTTTTTTATCTTCAGGAACATTTCCAACCTTCATAATTTTTCCAGGTTGTATGTTGTATCCCTGAGATACAGGACCTTTTTTGGGTGGTGTTGTTTTTGTAAGTTTTTTAACCATTAGTGCAATGTTAGACTATTTTCTTCTTTTTGCAACCTAGATATTTGAGTAGAAATATAAGAATCTGCAATGAATTCACCATAAGCATCAACCATTGTTTCACGACTCATCGCTAACATTACTTGAGCTAGTTCTACTAAATTAACACCTTGATCGACTTGTTCTTGTACAAACTCTCTTGTTTGATCGATTATACCTTGAACTCTTTTTTCAGTCTCTTTGTTCATATCTAAAGTATAATACTTATTACTTTTTTTTCCTAGTCTTCTTTTCAACACCTTTAATAATTCCTTTATTTCTAGAAGCATAAAAAACCTGTTCACCTTTCTTTTTTCCATATTCTTTTTCCATAGCAGATTTTATTTTACTGCCTTTTTTGGTTAAGGGCATCTCTTCTCTCCTGATTTAATGTTTGTGTTGTCATTTTGTCATACTGAACTTCTGCACGTTTGTCAGCAATGTCATAATCTTTTTGTATTCTTGCTTGATCAGTCGCTGTCTTCTGACGAAGTTTCTCTGCGTCTAATTGTAATTTAGCTTGATCTATTTGTGCATCCATTTGATCTTTTTGAGCGCCCTGTTGTAACTCTTGTTGTTTTAATTGTATTACAGGATCAGGCTGACCAGCACCACTTAGTTGTTGTGAAAGTTGTTTTATCTCTGTCATAAACTGTGCTTCTAGTTTTGCGATAACAGCATCCATTTGATCTTCAGGAACTTGTTGTTGTTGAACTAAGAAAGAGGTTTGTTCTTTTGCTTTTAAAGAAACATGCTCTAAAACGTGTTTTTGAAGTTTCATAGCCATTGGAGGATTACCCAAGATCATTTGATTAGTTCCAAAGATTAAATGGTTTTGGATATGCGCATCGTGATCTTGTCCTTCGTATGCCTTCATTAAATTTCCATCGAGTAAATCAGCGTGCTCCGTGGCTGGATCTTTAGGAGCATTAGGGGAATCTTTTCTTAAAATCTGATCAATATCTTTAACACCTAAAGCTTCATACATTCTTCTGTAAGCTTCTTTAATGTTATGAATATCAGGTGCACTTTGTGCTAATTGTAATTCAGTTTGAGCTAAAGTTACTCTTTGAGTTGTTGAAAAAATATTAGGATCAGAAACAGGTAGTACATCTACATGATCACTAAAGTCTTCAGCTTTGACTTTTCGATCAGCTCCTTCTACAGCATAAGGATATTCTTCAGGAAGATATTCTGCAAAAACATTAAACAGTAATTTAAATTCTCTTTTTTGAGAATAGTGACAACGTTTGTGAATTCCTGACATCACTTTTGAGCCCCTCTCCAATAATGCTATTGTTGTACCTACTGGAGCATTTTGATTTGCATCACCAACTTGCATGTCGGTTATAGCAGCAAATCTTTGTCCTGACTGAACAACAAAGCCTAAAAGACTGTACAAAGTTTGAGAGGGTTCTTTGTAAGGTAATGGCATCAGAGCATTTCTTAAATCACCGTTAGGTGCATCAATGTCTCTAAATTCTCCTGGTTGTAACGGTTCACCGTCATCTCTTATTCTAAGTCCACGAGACTTAAATCCTGCTGGTAAGTTTGCTAACGTACCTGCGTCTATTAATTGTCTTAAAATTTTAGTTGCTGTTCTAGATAAAGATCCAATTAAATGAATTAAACCAAAACCATAGAAACCTAAACCTGGTAAAAATTTATAATGAACAAAATATTTTTTCTTTAATTTTTTCTCATCATTTTTATCGTAGTTTCTTCGAATACCAACAATCTTACTAGAACTATCTTCAATAGTTACAATGTAAGGTATTTTAATTCCTGTGGGCTCACCATCCATGCCAACATCTTCAAAACCTTCTAAGTCTAAAGAAACATGGAATTCATATAAACGAATAGACTTGTCAATGTAAGAAGGTCTTACTCCTTCAATTTCATCATATTTTTTCTTAACTTCACTTGGGTCTACTTGACTAGGAATAATTTCTATATCTTTATAAAACCCTGAGACTTGTTTTTTTCTAAAATCATTATAGTTCATGTTAATGATCTGAGTAATTCTTTCACAAGAATCTAAATCAGTTGCCATGTAGTTAACAACTAAATCTTCTGCTGGAACAAATTTAGAAACAGCTCGATCTAATAACTCATCGTAATAAATTTTTTTAAAGGTTGAACCTGCGAGAGGTAAATAAAATAACATCTGATCAAACTCAGGAGTGTAGTCTTCCATTTTGTTCATCAACTGATAGTTCATAAATTCTTGTACTCGTTGTGACTGTGCATATTTTTCAGGAGTCTCTGCTCCCATCATCACGGTTCGCACAGGACCACCTGAAGGTAATAATTCTTTATAAGCTGTTGCTTGAAACTGTGTGGCACTTTCCGCTAAGAGTGGATGAGTAACACCACTTGCACCTGCAAAGGGTCGAGTTCTTTCTACATACTTAAATCCTAAAAGATCTAAACCTTTGGTATAAGATTCTTCCCAATCTTTTCGAGAAGCACGATCATTTTCTAATTCAGCAAGTAACTCATCAGAGAGACGATCTAGCTCTCTCTCATCCATTACTTCAGCTAAGTTTGAATAAAATTCTACTTCTTCAGGGATCGCGGACATTGGATCAAAATCAAGTGTCGCTCCTCCATCTTCATCCATTTCAATTTCTAATCCCTCAGGAGTAGGAATTCGTTGACCGTCAATCTCGACTTCAGTTTCAGATTTAACTATTTCAAGATCAGGGCTATTGGTTGAATACAGTGCTTTATCAATATTATCTGCCATTTGTTATTTATACCAAGTAATCATTGTTTTACAACTGATCTATTTAGAAGGGAAGTATCCCCATCCACCAACACCTCTATTTCCTCCATCCCATCGTAAAGCCTTTGCTTTAATTTTATATTCAAAAAGCTTAGAAGGAGTTACTTCTTGAGGTCCACCAAATATCTCTGCCAACTTATCCATTATCCTAATATTTTTTTCAGTGGTTAAATCTATGGGGCCTTCTTTATTTAGTCTTGCTTTTTGTTCTGCTTCTTTAATTTCTTGAGGAGTTATCTTAGACTCTTCTACATAAAACTGTGCCAAACTTTTTGAAGGAGTCAATAAATCTCCTTCTCTTAATTCACTTGTCGGAGCAGCTCGATACATTGTCAAAACAGCATCAGGATCTCCTTTTATTTTTTTTAAGGTAATTATAAAATTTGTTAATTCATCTTTAATCTTAGGATCACTATCATAAACAAAAAATTTTAATTTATCGTAATTTTTATCTATGTCTGTACTGAAAGTAGAAAAACCTTTAGGTGACATTTCTTCTTCTATTGTTTGTGTTAGATCAAAAGCTTGAGGACCATATTGAGGAAGAACATAATCAGCAGCCATTCCTGAAGACTCATCTCTAGGAGGAAGGGGTTTCTTTTCAAATTTTAAAATCTTTGCTTGATCTTTTTGCTCATCATCTTTTTTCATTAAGTTTAATAAATCTGTAGGATCAGGTTCAGGAAGATTGGGTTTCTCGTCTTCTTCTTTAGTAGGAGTTAATTGGGTCGGTTCTTCTTCGTCTTTTAAAAAGCTCACCGCAGGTGACGCAGCAAAATTTACGAGAGAATTATATACATCATCTAAGGACATGTTACCTGATGATAAATCATTTTGAATTTTATCAGCTTGTTGAGCTCCCACACTGCCCACGAGCAACGATCCGAGAATATTCGGATTCGATAGCGCTTTCATTGCTATAGGTCTGCCCAAATTTAAAAAAGCTTGTAACATTAATCTCCTTCCACGATCAACGGGCCGCGGGTCATGGCCTCTTTATCATCGTCAATAATTAACTTTGTGTCATGAGTTATACCATGCTTATCGTAATTTTCTAAAACTTTTATGAGCTCATCCTTACTCATGTTCTCTAAAGGTGTATCGCTTTGCACTTTTGTATCGTAAAAGCCTGCGACCTTACCCCTATTTACTTCAGCTGCCACAGCTGCCGAATAGTGCTTATTGGACCGTGCCTCGTCACGAATTTGTTTGAGAGAAGCTAAATGAGAAGCAGTGGACACGCCATAAACTTGGTGTAGATCTTGTTTCATTTCTTGGATCGCTTCTACCACAAAAGGATTCAAGTGAGGGTTCAATAAATCCGTGGCTGTTTGTCTAGCTCTATTCTGAGAATAGCCAGCTTTTCGCGCCGCTTCGGCAGCGGATATCTCACCGAGCAAAACTTTGTGAACATACTCGTAAACAAAGATCATTTGTTTAGGCGTTAATTTTTGTTTAAGTCTCCTGTCATCAGGATTAATTAGTTTTTTAATAGTATTCATATTTTCTCATATCCCTTGGAATCATGTCATCTTCATCGTCTCTAAGATGAACAAAATTCCCTTGTCTATACCTTAACAAAGCTAAGGTGGTTGCATCAACTAGGTCATCGTATTCACCATAAGGGAACGCGGCTAGTTCTTCTTGTAAATCTATGGCCCAACTATCATTGGTACGCCAAACATGGCGAGCTTCAAAGATAGGAGCTACAGAATTTAATCTTACATGTTTATCCATGCCTCGGTTCGGAGAGAAAGCTTGCGCGTAAACACCGAATCGCCGAAGCTCATGTATCAAGGGTGTACCTGAAGCCTTTGCTTCAATAATTACACTCTCAGGCTTATACGCTGCTAGTTGTTCTTTAGCAACTTGTTTAAGCTCAGGAAAGTCCCAACGACCTTTAATGGAGTTTAACAAAATTAAATGGGTTTCTTTTCCTTCATTAGGTGAAAATATTCCCCAAGTTGTTATGGCTGAGTAGTCAGCAGACTCCTTTTTGGAAAATGCTGTATCATAACTCTGAATTTTAAACACACAGTCAGGTGGAGTAGGTTTATCCCAAATGTTCCACCATTCACGTTTAATAATACTCGTACCATCGTGAGTAGGATTCTGTTGCCACTGTGCATTCCACTTACTAGGAACAAGAGAAGCTTTCACTTTATCTAATTCATTGAGTTGCCAATACTGTGGCCAAATAGGTTTTCTTAATTCTTCGTCATCATCGTCTAAAATTGCCGGGAATTCTATGATGTCCCATTTATCTGCTTTCAGATCACCCATCTTTTTGATGAGTTGACCTGTTAGGTCCTTATCAGACCATCGAGTCATAACGATTACAATACTTCCCCCTGGTTGCATACGCTGTCGAGGACCTGAGGTATACCATTCGTAAGCATTATCCATGGCTGTTTCGGACAAAGCATCTTGTTCTGAATGGGGATCGTCAATAATTAATAAATCAGCACCACGACCTGTGATTGCACCACCCACACCTGCCGCGTAATACTCACCACCAAGGTTAGTTTCCCAACGACCTGCTGCTTGGTTGTCTGTTCTCAAGTTAACATCAGGGAATATTCCCTTATATTCTTTTGTGTTCATTAAATTTCTAACTTTTCTACCGAATCTAATAGCAAGTTCACCTGTGTGAGTCGCTTGAATAATTTTTAGCCGGGGATTTTGCCCCATCATCCATGCCGGGAATAAAAATGAGGCAAACTCACTTTTTGTGTGACGTGGGGGCATGTTAACAATCAATCTTTTGTTCTTACCTGTCAAAAATTCCTGAAGTTTTTCTGCGATCTTAATGTGATGTTGACCTTCAACAAACTCAGGCCACACTGATTTAACAAATCTCATAAAATTTCCACGCGCACCTTCTTGTTCGATGCGTCTTCTAAGCAATACCATCGCCTTTAATTGGTTTGGATCAAGCTTTGAATAATCTATATGCATTTTTGACTCCTATAGTCTGTCAATGTTGCCAGGGCTTGGGTCTCGGCCACGGGGTCAGGGCTATTTTTTTGGGGGTGGGTATTCGCGATTTTCGGACCTCGGACCGTTGCCCCTAAGTACCTAGACCCTATTGTTGCATAATACATATTATCAGTCACGAAAACGCTATATTTTTCGCCATTATTCGCGCTTCGTGGATAATTTAATCTATATCTAGTGGTACTCATGCAAAATTTCGCTGATCGTGGTCCACGGTTCGCCCACCTTGACCGTGCAAAGTGGTGCATTATCGCTATTTTCTGACAGAAAGTCGATATCCTTGGACCTATACAGAAAAAACGCTCTCTCTTTGACAGAGCGTTGCAAGATAAATAATCCTTTCATAATTTGTTTATATTTATAGTGGAACGCTTTTTGGTGAGGTCTTAAAGACTGTAACAATCTAGAACGCTCACAAACCTTGCATTCAATAAACAAAACGTTTTTATTTCGGTTAAATAAAATTAAATCTGGAAAACCGTTTATTGTAGTTGTTTCAATCCTAATTGGGTTAAAATCACTAAGCTTTTCTTTTACCATTTTATAAAGATTTTTTTCGTCAGCCATAAATAATATACCGTTACATATTACGAAATTATTTTCTTGGTACTAGTAATTTTTCAGTAATTTATTTTTAAAATTTTAATCTACAAAAAGTCTTCAATTGCCTAGAGGGTCAAAAAAAGTCAGTAAAATCAATACCCACCTATCACACTAGTCACACTACTAAAAATGAGAAGTGTGATGGGTAAAACCCACCTAAATAAGGTTAAAACGCATAAGCGGACACTATCACACTTGTTTTTAAATTTTTTTATTTTTTATTTTTATTTTTTCAAAAAACTCCTAGTACTGTGATGTGTGTGTCCCACGGTGAACGGTCCACTCTGTTCGTATTTTGTTCGTTCATACTTTGTTCGCTGTCCACGGTCCGTGTCGCAATTTGCAATAAAATATTATAAATCTCCAAAATCAAAATAGCCTAAAAAACGGTTTTAAGAGCCATACAGCATATAATAAATTATCTAATAAAATCATACACAGACCCTTTTAAAACACCCTAAAAACGCAAAAAAATGCCTGTGGATAACTTTACTAATAGTAATAAAATATGACCATTTTTTTTTAATTATTTTTAATTATTTATCCTTTTTTATCTAATAATGTTTGACTTTATCATATAAATGATTAGTCTCTTCCTTAATGACAACAAACCATACTTTAGAAACCACACTGAATGACGATAGGTCAGTTACCAACGTTTTGGGGAATACCGACAATATATTCAGAATTCGCAAAAATGGGTCTAAGGTGCTAAAACACTCAAAGAATTAAGTTTCTTGGGTCTTCGGACTCGGTGGGTTGCTAAGGTTGGGCAAGATATAATCGCCCCTTAGTGCGTAGATAACTCGAACCAATTGGGGTAGGGGTCCAAACCTTATCTTGAAACGCTTAGAGGTAGTCTTCAGAACAAAGAGTTCAATCGGTGACACCGATAAGGAAACAGTCGAATAAAAAGTTTTTATGTATTTTTGATAGGGCTACTTAGTTAGCCTTATCATGAATGCATAAGCATTCGGAATGGAGCATATTATCATGACTAAACAACTATCAAGACCACAACGTTGGCAAAATGCTATCAACCTACTTAACTCAGGATTTTCTGAACTTCAATCACTCAGAGAAGAATACACTGATTGGAAAGACAATCTTCCTGAAAATCTACAAAGTTCAGCTTTATATGAGAAACTAGAAGCAATTGCTGATAGTCAAGAACTTGACGATTTAGAGTCCAATATCGCAGATATTGAGGGATTAGAATTACCAAAGGGATTTGGGAGGGACTAAATGATTGAAGCTGAAAAAATTGTTTATTTAACAGAAAAACAAGCAAAATTTCTTGATCATTTACTGTGGAAAGAAAGTCAGGCTAAAAGAAAAAGAGGTCTGAAATTTGTTAACACAGATTATGACAACTTTGTAGATGTTTTAAAAAATAAAATAGTCGATCAGAGTGGAATTCAGTTTTCTTCTGAGCAACTTGATCACATGAACAAACTACAATCAGAATAAATATTTTCGAAACACGGTCCACGGTCCGTGTCTACACTTAGGGTTTAAGAGTGTACTGATGAGCAACCCAAAAGGAGTAAAAAAATGACAAAGAAACTAGAAATATCTCTTCCAAGAAATGAAAGATGCGCAACATTAGTTGCAGATTTAACAGAAGCAACAAACCTATTTTTAGGGGAGTTGATATCTAAAAAACTTCAGAACACTTTAAAAATTAAAATTCACGTTAGAAAAACCACAGTCAAAAAGATTTGGGGTTCTAATTGTGAGGGTGTTCACATAGCAAACGCAAAAGGTTCAGCGCCTGACAAAGAGCATAAGATTGTTATTGATCACAATGCTGACATCTTTGAAACTTTAGCCCATGAATTAGTTCATGTTAAACAGATCGCAACAAAACAATATCAACAAAGATATTGGAAATCTGACGGTCAATTACATGCACGTTGGGAGGGCAAAGAGTTAGGTCCTAAACAATCAATTCCCTACAAAGAGAGACCTTGGGAAATTGAAGCTAGAGCCAAAGAAAAGGTTTTAGTTAAAAAATGGCACGATATAGTTTGGAATAAAATCTATTTAAAAGAATTAGCCAAAAGTAAAGTCGCATAAACATTTTCGAAACGCCCTTAGGGGCGTCTATACTCAGGGTTAGGAGTATACTGATGAGACCCACAATTAAAAAAAAAGGAGCATAAAAATGAGAAACTTACCACTAAAACAATCACAAAGAATGATCGAACTAAAAAATAAATTCGAAAGCACTTTAGAGACAACTATGGAAGAATTTATTGAACTTAGAGAACTAGAATTTAAAAACAATAAGTTAGACATTAATTTTAGATTGTCAGGCGATAATAAATATTATTACGCAAATCAATGCGCTGAATTTACAAAAAATTTATATTCAGTATCAGACGAAAAAACAAAACTTAAAATTAGTGCAGACGGAATTTCTTTTAATCCTTACTCAATTAATATCGGTTATAACCAATATTGTGAGGACTTTAAGAGATTTAATTCTACCGATGAATTATTAGGCTTTGTAGTCGGTTTTAATAAAGCCATGCAATATATAAAATAAACGAAACGCCCTTTGGGGCGTCTACGCTCAGGGTCAGGAGCGTACTGATGAGGAACCCAATAACAAAAGGAGCATAAAATGAAAGTAACTAAACTTGAAGAACTTCAGTTTTTAAGAACTCATATTTTTAGAGTGGCTAACGATTTAGAAGAAACAATTTCAGAATATACTGAAAAAGATAATCGTCTAGAGTCTTTAAAAGACGATCTAAGGCTAGCTAATAAATTATTTAACAGAGTAAAAAAAGCTGAAGAAAACCATGATGAATATCAGATTGGTTAATTAAAAAGGAGCATAAAATGACAATAGACGTTAATAATTTAACTAAAGATCAACTATGGAAATTATATTGCCATTGGTGTGGTCTTGACGCTAATTCACCAAGAAAAGAGTTAAATTGGCATAATCTTCAAATTACAAGCGAAGATTTTCCAATTGAGGAAATTATTTCAATTGTGCAAGACTAATCGAAACGCCCTTTAGGGCGTCTATGTCTAGGGTTAGGGACATACTGAAGAGACCCAAAAAGGAGAGCATAAAAATGAAAAAAAATGATTTAGAACAAATCATCTGGGACTATATTTTTAATATAACCCATGATGAAGACCAATTGTGGGAAGAACTAGAATATTTACTTCATTGTCAAGAAAAGTATTGTGGTTATCTACCTACCGAACTTTCAGACCATTGGAATGAAGAAACAAAAAGATATGAATTTCATGATGAGTTTATACCTTTTGTTTTAAGACAATGGATTGAAGCAAAAAGAAACGATTACCAAACAGCTAGATTTCTAAAAGTAACGCCAACTGTTAAAAGACAGTTAGTTCAATTTTATGACAAGCTAGTAGAGAAATGGGTGTAAGAATGAAAATAGTAAGAGCCAACAGAGAAGACGGTAAAACGTTAAAAGCAATTGAGGCCCTCAGACGAATTCCTTACGGTGATCAACTGTACACAGGGACAGGGACCTCAGTTAAACTTACAAGAGAAGTAAATGGAACTGAGTATCTAATCTACTTCGAAAACAATAAAATAGTCTTAATAGAAAGATTGGAGGACTAAATGACTAACGTAAAAATAGAAAAAGGTGATTGGTTTATTCTTTATGGAAATAAACCTAACCAACCTGACTACCTAGAAGAAATTATTACTCAAACTCAGGACCTAGAGCATTTAGAAAAAGCTAAGAAATGGGCTGAGGAAAATGGATATGTATCTTTTAGAGTCGCAACACACGGTGATCGTTTTACTGAAAAAGAATTTCAAAGAATGATTGATACTTTTAAAGGTAAAGCGCTTAAACCATTAAACGTTAATAGAAAGATTGGAGGACTAAATGTATGAAAAAACAAAAGGCGAAAAAATTCTTGATCGCATCATTATTATTTATTTTGTGATTAAGTTACCTATCGCACTTTATTTTATATTTAATTAATCCACGAAACACGGTCCACGATAAACGGTCCGTGTCTAGGTTCATGAGTTGAGAGAGCCTACTGATGAGAAACTCAAATAAAGGTCAAAGCGAATTAAATTCATTAACGAAGACCTTAAAACGGAAACGTAGAGCAAGGTAACGCTCAGGGAAACAAAAGAAGCTATACTTTAATCAGTCTATCCATTTATATTATTCAACTGATAACGCTAACCCCTAAAGTTACCTAGAAAGTGAGACGGTGTGAGGGTCCCCCCCTTAGAAAGAAAACGGTCCGATCTTAGAGAAGCAATATCCTTTGATATTGAGTCGGACAATGTCTTTCAGGACCCAACGTTTAACAAAAGGAGAGCAAAATGAACAATATACTAAAAGTAAAAAATAAGGTCGTTTACGGAAATGACCTAGTTTACCCTGTATGTGAACAAGCAAAGAAATTTGCTTCACTACTGTGTACTAAGACTTTTACTGATCATCATGTCCGATCAATATTAGACTTAGGCTTTAAATTTGAATTAGTCGTTGACTCAGAATTTCGGAGACTATTAACAAAGGAGGCGTAAATGAAATACAACTACATTGTTTGGGTAGGTGATATTGATGATTATTACGTTGATCTAGATAGAGCCACTGAACATTTCGAAGAGTGGCTTGAACAAGGCTATGACGAAGTAATCCTTGAAGAAATTTCAACAGGAAAAATTTTAAGGAGGGCGTAATGGCAGATCATGTAACCAATCTAGTCGAAATTTATAATCGTTGGCTAGACAGAGACGAAAACAAAAACGTGGACAAAGGTTCAGCAGACGAAGTTTTAATGTTTGATGACTCTTTGACCGAAGACCAAAGAAAATGGTTAAAACGTTTTTGCGATTTGTGGGAAGAGGCTTATGAACATGAGCATCTTCTACAATACTTTAAAGAAAACAAAGGAGGCGTAAATGAGTGATATAGAATTTTCTACACACTTAGGAACTAGAAAACTATACCTAAAAGAAGAAGAACTTAGGTTAATTAGAAATATGGTAAGGCTAGAACATCAAAAATTTACAGAAGAGTATAAGAGATATTCTAGTCCTCATTTATTATCTATATTGACGTTAGTAGATAATGTGAGAATTAAATTAGAGTACAGAAAAGGAGGTTCTAATGGACAAAATTAGAATTTTATCTAACCAAAAATTGTTACCCAATAAAATTGGTGTACAATTTGGGAGTGTATCCAATTGGATATCCTCTCGTTCATGGTACAAGCCTGAGGCTTTGACCATAGGTAATGGCGCTACGATCTATTGGTGGTCGGACCGTCATGGTGGTACGCTAATTGACGTAATCACCAAAAAAAATGGCAGACGCTACGTTGTGGTTCAAGAGGACCACGCAAAGCGTACTGATAAGAATGGCTTTTCAGAAAGTCAAACTTATGAATATACGCCCAACCCTCAAGGGCGTAAATATTACGCTGAGGTTATCGATATCGAAACCTCTGAGGGAGAGAAAGGATTT
>Ga0222713_10002874_pt1 | contig 18055 bp, 18 predicted proteins | sample C33_649DmetaG_FD_165061 | JGI IMG/M metagenome (GOLD analysis project Ga0222713, IMG submission 165061) | Estuarine water microbial communities from San Francisco Bay, California, United States - C33_649D | ecosystem: Environmental > Aquatic > Marine > Unclassified | place: USA: California...
TTGCTACATACAACTTCCACGTATATGAAGTACGCAAATTCTTCGGTGACGATGTTCAGCCACTGGGTCAGGGTGATAAGAAAGTTCGGGACATCTTCGTAAAAGCCACCCATCTCAGCCAGATCAAACAAATGCTGACTGAGGCCGTAGATTACGCCGTCAAAGACGCTTTCTACACTGCCGAACTGTTTCAAGCTCTGTGGCCCAAGTATCTCGATGCTACCCCAAGCCCCGTGGCTCTCTGTGGTCACTACCATTTGAATGGCTCTGTGGTCCCTCTTGTTCCTGACTGGGAGGACTGGATTCACAATGTTGAGAAAACCTTCGACGACCACAACAAAGAAATGACCCAAATCTGCAAGGATTTGGTCTGGGCTTACTACGACGAGTGGCGTGACCTCTACTTCGCAGAGCCGGGAATGGCCGAGAAGTGGGTTGCCAAAGACCCTTGGCTGTCCCAGCTAAACTGGGAAGTCAAAGCAGTAAAAGGCAAATATGCCCATACCCCTCACTGGATCCGTCCCTTCATCAAAGACCCTGATGAGCACATCGGTGTGAAGTCCAACCTGTCTCACTTGTTACTCAAGCTGAAATGGGAAGGGTCTCCCATGATCTTTACTAAGGACATGGGCTGGTGTTTTCACAACGAAGAGGGCACCCTTACAAAAATCCCGCACCCGAAAGGTGCCGGAGATAACGTGGGTGGTGTCCTCAGTAAGGACTTCGTAGATGATATGAAAGTCGGTCGTCTCGACAGCGACCTGCCTGAAGCCAAACGAGCTCTTGAGATTGCCAATGCCGTCAGCTACTGGACGTCCGTCCGTAAGCGGGTGATGGACCGGATCTTTATCCCAACCCACAATCCCCATGGCGAAGACGCCCTGATTACCCTCCCTGAGATCCTTTGCCACGGCACCGTAACCCGTCGAACCGTAGAGTCCCTCATGGTTACTATGTGCTCTACAAAAAACTGGCGAATTGGCACCGAGTTGAAGTCCAGGGTCCAGGCCCCAGATGGATGGAAGATCGTCGGCGCTGACTTCGACGGACAAGAAATGCAGATTGCTTCAATTTACTCAGACAAGTGGGAGGGAGGCTATGTGGGGTGTTCCCCGTTTGGTTACAATGTGCTTTCCGGCTCAAAAGAGGCGGGGACTGATCCCCATAGTGCTCTTGCTAAGCTGGCTGGCGTGGACCGAGACACGGCAAAAATTGCCGGTTTCGCAGTGCTCTACGGAGCCGGGGTGCGAGCCGTCCAAACCTATATCCGCCGAAAGTACCCCGAAAAATCCCCCACCGAAGTAAAAAACTTTGCCTACCGAATTCTGGAAGGTAAGAAAGGCAAACTGCGTCAAGGCTTGTACGAGGGAGGCTCCGACTCGGGGTGCTTCAATTTCATGGAAGAGATTGCGATGCGGACCCGTGTACCAACACTTCCTTGCCTGGGCACCAAGATTTCGACTGCGATGCGTCCAGCGGCGGTCGGCGATGATTTCAAAACTGGTCGGGTCAACTGGACCATTCAATCTTCCGGAGCAGAGATCCTCAGCATCATGCTAACCTCTGTCCACTGGTTGGCAGAGGAGTACAAGATCCCCTGCCGCTTTGTCCTCAGTATTCATGACGAAATCTGGTTCATGACCCCAGAGAGATACGCAGAGCAGTTTGCTGTGCTTTTCCAAATCGCTCACATGTACACCTGGTCTCTCTTCCACTCAGCGGTGGACATCCCTGATCTGCCGCTGTCCCGAGCCTACTTCTCTTCGGTTGCGATTGATGACCGCCTTCGCAAATCCCCCAAAGAGAAAACGATCACTCTTTCCAATCCGGGAGGCGAAACCGAAACTTTCGGCACCGAGTACTCAATGTATGAACTGTCCGAGATTGGAGCAATCAAGAAACTAACCACTCGCTACAAAGCCATCCAAGACGGAGTCATCAAATGAAAAAGAAAAAGTCCCGTGTCGATTCTGTCGGTGTCATCCTATATCAGGGGGTCATCGATACCTACTACCTAACAGTGCCCTACGACAAGAAAAACCGAATCATTCCCTCATCTGTGGAATGTGCCTATAACTCCCGCTATTTCGGAACGCAGGAAACCGTCAACATGCTAAAAGCTCTCTGATGCCCTTTCCGCTACCTGAATGCCCCGCATACCGCAAACTGGTAGTTACCTTCTGGCTGGATGATATTGACGACAGGCTCGCCATCAACGACTTGCCCTCCGCCGAAGTAAGCTGGAAAAATGCTAATACCATCTATCTGTCCCTACCTCCCGGAACCGGGGACCCGGAAATTGAAGACTGGATCTTCAGGCAACGGGTAAAAATTGATCAAACGTCTACAAGCAACCCATGAGAACCATCTCTAACGATACCGCAACCACCACTTCGTCTAAAAAAGACAAACCAATGCCCAATCTTGAAACTTTCTCCACTAAACTGTCCGATGGTCGTGAAATCACCATCCGTGAGATGACCGGTCGTGACCTCCTTTACATGGAAAAAGACCTGTCGAAAGCCGGCGATGTGGAAAAAGGCATGAGGATTATTGAACGACTGATTGTAGGTGAAGATAAAATCACCTATGAGGAAGTTCTAGATCTTGGCATCAAAGATTTCAAAAAGCTCAGCGAACTGGTTGGCAAAGCCAACGGCGGAGACGACGAAGACCCAAACTGATTGTCGAGGACCAAGAGGATTTTTCTTACTTACTAAGGTCAAACCTCTACGGTCCTTTGCACATACGAGAGGTAACACCCAAAGACTTCTACTATGCGCAAATCCTAAGGTCATCTGATGACTCCATGGTCCTCCTCATCGAGCGACTCATTCGGAATCCCGAAATTCTTGACGAAATCCCCGCAAGAATCATGTCCCACTTCCTGAAGTGGATTGCAGAAAACGTTCTCGAAGAAAAAGTCCTAACAGTTGAAAACTGGCTAGATATCGGCTTTCATCTTTGTAAGCAACGCTGGGACCAATCGATGGACTGGTTAGAACAGCAACCCATGAGCAAGGTACTGACGATGATTGAAATTGTCAAGAAACATGCTGAAGACCAAGAAAAAGAAGCTAAGAAGAGTGCCCGGGGTAAAAGATGATTAAGTTCAGAGTCGCAGGTGACTTTAAAAAGTTCAACCTAAACTGGTGGAACCCAACTAAACGAGAATGGGCACCGATCCTCGCTCATGATCAACGGCCCTTCTGGCAACAACAAACAGACCCTACCACAGGTAGGCCCTGGGCACGACTTACCCCTCAGTATGCCGCCTGGAAAGAAAAAAATTACCCGGGCAGGCCTATCCTGCAGGTGACTGGGGAGATGCAAAACTCCATGGAAATCAAAGTCCGTGGAGACATATTCTCAGTAAAAAGTACCACCTACGGCAAATACCAACAATTTGGAACTTCGGTCATGGTAGCCCGTCCCTGGGTGGGAGTTCCCGACGAATCCATGAAGCAAATTGTTCCAATTTCTTGGAAAAACATTCTATCACTTAAACGCAGATGACACGCTCACGTACTCGCAAAGAAACTAAGGCTGTGGAGGCCCCTGTGACTGAGAACACTACCGCTGCAGAAACAGAAGTAGCCTCCGCCGCTGAGGCTGCCAAAGAACCAGTGAACATTGAACTGGAAACCCCCTCGGAAGAGCCCGTCGCTCCTGCCGATGCACCAGCGAAAGAGAAAATTGAGACCGACGTTCGCGCCAAACTCGCAAACAAATCGGTAGAAAATGACGTCTTCGTCCCAGCCAATCCCGCTGCCCTTGAGAAAGAAGCCAAAGCCGTCGCCGAAGAACAAGGTTTTAGCCTCAACCGTGGCACCTCCATTGGCGCCCGTCTGATGGCCCGTCGTCGTATCGGCTAATGGCTACAGGACCGTTCGAACCACAGTACACCTGGAGAAAGTTAGGCTACCTAGCTTATACGGACTCTTTGTCTTATCGTGCGGTGCTAGAGCAAAACCCTCAGTGGGATGTGGTAACACTTCCCCCCGTGGGGGCTCAGATTAGTATCGATACCACTCTTACTTCGACAAGTAACGGAAGTCTCCTGCAATCTGCCCCCGTCTTTGGTCTCCCGTCCAATGTGACAACGGAAGAGATCTATCCCTACGAAGACGAAAGAGAATATTTCTACTCACTCAATCGATATACGGTTGGTGCGGTCACTCATCGTGACGATGTAAACGGATATGCACTAGACGGCTACTCGGCAAGAACAGGGCTCCAGGGGTAAAAGCAATTGCGACTAATCGCCCCATGAGTTGCTCTACGGAGACCATGTAGGAGCCTATCCTTGCCTACACAATTCAGGGAAAAAGAAGGACCCATACTGTAAAAACATGGCCACTTTTTCACTCGGGACCACCGAAGGTGCACCCGGCGTATATATTAACGAGCGGGCAGGAACCCTGGCTACTGCCGGTATTACCAGTTTCAGTACCGTCTACATGCTGGTAGAAACCGAGGAGACCGCTCCCGTAACTACCTTCCCCTTCAATACCCCTGTCCCAGTATCTTCGCTGGCAGATTATAAAGTTCTGCTCGGTGGTGTTATCCCGACCGCCCGCATTCCCCTCCTTAGCTACAATTGCGTAAACGAGTTTTTCCAAAACGCTCAAGTTGGCGACCTTCGTGTCGTTCGTGTAGGTACCCCCAACCAGATCGCCGAGGTTGAATTCCTTCCTTCCGGATCCAAGCAGGGCACCAGCGGTCTTCCCTCCGCACTGTTTGCAGGTAACATCGTTTATGTGCAGATGACCATCAATGGTCTGAAGCTTGTTGCTGGCGATGGTTCCACCGGCTACACCGCCAACGGTGAATGGTTGGGTGTTCCCGTTGAAATTCCCGTCGACTACATTGCCGGTGACGAGGCGAACAATCGCCGGATTGCCACCGCAATGGTTGATGCCGTTACTGCCGCTATCGAGTCCAACGCTTCCGTACGTAGCTCTGTCTATGTCCGTGAAGCAGGTCTTGTCAACAGTATTGAACCTTCCAGCAACTCTGAGAATGGTTTCATTACTCTTGCGGCAACCACCTATGATGCCAACGTCTCCGTAATCACCGAGGTTTCTCCCGTTGGCAGCCAGTTCGTATTTACTCAAACTGCTTACAACGTGTCGAACGCTGTCGGTGGATCTACAAATCTGGTCCGTGTTCCCCAGGACTACACTCAGTGCATCGACACTGCATTTGACGGTCAGCAAGATCAGGGCTATCTGATCACCCCCACCGCCTATGCTCAATTTGATGCCGCAGGTCGTGCCCTGGTTGGTGAAGCTGCCGCTCTGCACTGCGAAAGCAACAACTTCAAGTGGATGGCACTGGCTGATCCCGGCCCGTTCCTTATTACAGACGTAAATAAGTACAGTGCCTACGTTCCCCATCAAGCCGCCGCCGATTTGGTGACCGGTTTGAAGTACCTGGTGGATAATGCCATTTACGAGTGGACTGGAACCAACGTCACCTACGCTCGGGCGAATTACCTCGAAATCACTGGTAATGCCTCCCCGGAATCCCCCATCTCTAAGTCTGTAACTCAGATTGCTGATGGCGGCAAGTACGGTCTTCTGGATCCTGGTACCTTCACTCTGACTTCCGTTCTTGGTGAGTCCGAAGAAGGTAAGTTTCTTCTGACCGGCGCTTCCTGGCCCAGCACCCTGCAAATCCAGGAAGTAACCCTCTCCGACGTCGCCGTCGGCGGTGACTTTGCCGGTCTGCCGAGCACGATTTACATCGTGGCCCCCCCGTACAATCTTATAAACCAAACCGGAGAGTATTGTGTCAACACTGCTACTGGAGAGCAGTGGGTCTTCATCGCAACTACCTCTACCGAGGCGGTAAACGTTCTAAACGAGGTTGTCGCCTACAATGGCACATGGAACATCACCTCCCCCAGTCGAGTCCCGAGCGCATTCAAAGTAGCTGCTCCAACAGGTTCTACCTGTACCGTTAGCTATGCCACTCCGGCGTGGAGCCTGGATGTTGAAATTAACGGTCAAACTTCTAATTTGATCGAGAACATCTCTGGTAGCGCTCAGTACATCAACACCAACCACCTGCCGGCAACTCTGCAGGACCCCACAGAAACCACACGTTTGGCTGCGTTCTGTCGTACCTTCTACGATTTCAACGCCGCTATCTCCGCTATTACTTACAGCGGTACAGCAAATGTTGCCAATGTCCTGTGCGTTGACCACGGTCTGATCGACGGTCAAAAGGTCTATCTGACCCAGAACGTCTGGACAACACTTCCCCTCACTGGTGAAGTTTTCCTCGAACAGACAACCAAGTTTAACATTCGCCCTTACTATGTAAAGGCAGTTGACGCTGACAACTTTGTTCTGGCTTCGGATCTGACTTCCTACGCCAACGGCGTATTTATTCAGTTCCCCACTGACCCGATTGCCTCTAACCCCGGTTTCATGTACTCCGATGTTCTCGGTGGTTCTGAAACTTCCCTCTCGCTGAGTCCCTTGAGCAACATCTCGATGCTCCGGGCACGCAAGTACGGGTTCTCCGCCGGTACCATCGCTAATGAAGCTGCTCCTAACGATGTTACACCTGCCCCTGGCCTCCAAGACGCCTTCGGTTTCCGGGTACACTACAGCGACAGCTCCTCTGTTCTGAGTCCCGTCCGAACCTCTGCTTGGGGTGAGGATGTGAATGCCGGCTATGCCCCCAGCCTGGTGACACCTGCTCCTGGAACTACTACGACCGCTGTAGAAAACTTCTACTGTGCCCCCACAGTGGATCAGAGCTACTCCAGCCAAGCCTACCTTGTTCCTGCTTTTGTTCCCCAGAATATTGGGGGCTGGGACGCGGTAGCCTCAACAGGGTCTATCACCGCTGCGGGTTCGTCGGAGTACGCAACTTCTTGGTGCAATTCTCTCAGTGTACCCGGTATCGGCGGTAATGCAGCTTTCTGGAGTGGTCCTGCAGGTGCTATTCTGGTAGGTAACTTCCTCTATGTCATTAATAGTGGTACTGGCCCCAACGGCGAAGTTGTGGGTCCGGGCGATGCCATCACCGCTATCTTCAATGGCACCGATTACGATCTGGTTGTGGTGGACCAGCCGAGCCAGGCTGTCCGGGATATTGAGCCCTACGCAATTCCTTTCTGGGGTTCCCAAGTTGCCATCAACTTCTTCAACGAGCAAACTCCTCCTTCCAGCCTGTGGCGTTTCGACGCTATCACCTCCACCGAGATCATCTCTAACGCTCTGCGTGGTGTAGGTTCCGGTGGTGTTCCCCAAGCCTCGTTCATTGAAGCTGGTGTTGACAATGTAAACCGTCTGTATGACGATTCTCAGCGGTATTCCAACCCCTTCGGTTTCATTGCATACTACGGCTCTTACATTCTGAACGGTGCCGGTCAGTACATTCCTCCGTCACCCTATGTGACCGGTGTGGCTCTTCGCCGCTACCGTGCCGAGGGCTATCAGTTCCCTCCGGCTGGCGTCAAGTTCCAACTTGCCGACGCTCAAGGTGTACAGATCTCGATCAACTCCGCTCAGCAAAATCTGCTGAATCCGGCCGGTTGCAACGCCATCCGTACTCTGCCTGGCTACCCCGATACCGCCGTGTATATCTGGGGTGGACGCACTCGGGTCAACGCTAATGATGCTCAACAGAAACTGTACCAGTTCGTGAACACTCGTGTTATCATGAATGTGGTCTACGGGTCTCTGCGTAGTGCATTTGACGACCAAATCTTCAATGTAATTGACGGTTTCGGGGTGATCTACAACCAGATCATCAGCGTAGGCAACAGCATCCTCAACGAGCTGTATGTCCGGGGTGCTCTGTATGGTGCCCGTCCAAGCGATGCCTTCCAGGTCATTTGCGATGATCGGATCAACACTGCGGCTAACCTTGAGAATGGTATCATCAACACCAAGGTGTTTGTGACTCCGGTCCCAACACTGGAGCGCATCCAGATCGACCTCATCCGTGTTGCCATTGGCAATATGCAAAATGAGCTCGATGCACTCGGCCTCGGTACTGACAATTCTGTCATCTGATTAAATGGGAGTCAAAATGGACACGGAACTCAAACTTCAAGTTCCTGACTCCCTTCTATTTTCACTCGAAAGACGGGCGAGAGAGCACGGTCTATCCCTCGAGGAGCTGTGCCTCTCTCTCCTTTCCGGAGACAAACTAGAAAGGGCGCTGGTTGACCCAAGATACTACCAGTCACTGAGTCTTGAATTTTTACGGGAAGAGATTCCCAAAGTAATTGAAAGCGATCTTGCCCAAGATGAGGTAAGAAAAAGAATAAATCAATTGGAAACACAAATCAGTAGGCGGTACATTCGATGACTAACCCTGTGCCAATGTCAGCTACTGTGCGGGGGATTATGTATCCTCTAGCAGTTGAAAACGGTAACCTGCGGGTAAGCACTGACTATGATTTGATTTCTCAGCAAATCCGAAGCATCGTGGAGACACGCTACTTCGAACGAGTAATGCGAGCTGATTACGGCATCGGGGACTATGTTCTTGAGGTGTTAGATCCGGGTCAAATCAATTCGGCAATACAATACTCGATAATGGATAATGTGGAAGGTCTGTCCTCCCTCAATGTTGCGGGAGATTGGCAAACCAACGGGGAAGACGGTCTATACCGGGTGTTTATAGAGTACTCCGTAAACGATATTCCACAGGCACCCTTAAACTTTGCTCTGGCAAACTGAGCGGGTAAAACCAACTAAGAATGTAACTCACGGTCGAGGATTGGATGGCAAAAAGATTTAGGACGGCACCAGTACCCTCCGGCGAAGTCGCACGGTATACGAGTGATCCGTACAATCTTTCAAGCATTTACATGTTTGGTTCCTCCTCCCCCTTCACGGGGCAGGGGAACACCATCGTTCGTCCCAACGATGACCTTCTTATTCAGAAGGGGGGCAACCGTGCCCTCGTGGTATATCAGCGACTTCTTTATGATGAGCAAGTCCAAGGTTGTTTTTCAAAACTAACTCAAGAGATTACTTCTCGTCCGTGGTATATACAACAGTACTCTGATAAACCCGGCGACCTGGCTGTTAGGGACTTTGTGGCAGAGGTCCTTGAGGAAATGCCCCTGGATGATATCTATCGAGGGATGGCCGAGTGTATTATTACCGGTTTCTCTGTCGGGGAAATCATGTGGAAGAAAACCAAGCGGGGAGTAATCCCGTTTGATGTTCGCATGCGGGACCAACGACGGTTTGTTTTCCAAGAAGAGGAGGACGCCGTAAACGGGTTCACAATGCGTTGCCTTACCTTCAACCGCATGTTCGAAGGTGTTGAGCTTCCGCAAAGAAAATTTATTGTAAATCGCTACTGGGTTTCCCACAATGGTGACCCTTACGGCGCCGCTGTGGGCCGTATTCTTTACCCCTTGGTGAAATTTCGTCGTCGTGCAATCGAGTCCTATGTGCTTTACGGGGACCGTTATGCGACCCCTACAGCCGTAGCAAAAGCTCCTCTTTCGGCAAGTACATCCGAATTGGATACCCTGTATGGGCACTTGTCCAATCTCTCGCAAGAAACTGCGATGATTTTGCCCGAGGGTTACGAGCTTGAGTTCATAACCCCTAGCGGTAGTCCCGAAGTATTTCGAAATCTGATTGATTACATCGATCAGGAAATATCAATTCTTATTTGCGGCGAGAACGAAGCGGGACAAGCAGAAGCTGGTTCCCGAGCTTCCTCACAAGTTGCCAATATGGTTCGGGTAGTTAGAGCTTCTGAACTGTCTGAGATGATTTCCCATACCCTCACTCAGACCTTGGTGCGCTGGATCGTCGATTTGAATTTTGGTGTAGATGTAGCCGCACCCGTACTTACTCGGGAATTCCGCATTGAAGAATCTACCCTTACCGCCCCTGACTTGTCATTGCTAATTCAGTCCGGGTACACTCCTCGCAAGGAATGGATTGAGAGACATTTCCGGGTGGAGCTTGAGGATACCCCAGTAGGTGAAGAAAATGGATCTTCAACTCAGTATGATCCTGAGCAAGATCAAGATCTTTTCAACTCAGTTTTTGGGGATGAAACTTCCACAGCTTCGCAAGGAGATACAGCTGCAGCAGCTCAAGACCTAGAAGCCGCAGCAGACGTTATGGAAGAACCCGCTGGAGCCACTCCGGAAGAGTCTCAAACTGAGGCGGAAACTCCTGACGCTGAGGCTTGGATGAGCGACGAGGAAATTGATCAACTCCTGGGAGGTCTTGGCGCCGAAGAAACAGGATCTCCCAAAAAGCCCTTTGGGGATCAAATCATCACCGAAGATGAGGCAGCTAACATGGCTCGCAAATAAGGGTAAAACATACACAATGGGTCACTAATAAACACGGTGTTTCAAAAACGCATTCACGTCTTCAAAGCAGGTGATCAGACTTCTGCCCAGGGTGTTCAGAGACATTTCTCTGAAAAGGACCTTGATCAAGTAGTCAAAACTTATGATCCCTCAATTCATGAAGCTCCCCTTGTGATCGGCCACGCCGGTGACAATGACAGCCTCCCGGCTTATGGCTGGATCAAAGGATTCAGCAAGCAAGGAGGCAATTTGTATGCCGACGTAGCCTTTACAGATACGGCTAAAGACCTGGTGAAGGACGGGCATTACCGCAAGGTTTCCATCTCGTTTTACTCTCCAGACTCAGCCATCAATCCCCACAAAGGGAAGTGGAGCGCTCGACACCTGGCCTTGCTGGGGGCCTCGCCTCCGGCTGTAAAAGGGTTGGAACCTTTTACGTTCTCGGAGATGGAGGGGGTCTACGATTTTGCCGTAGCGCTTGCTCCCTCGGACATCTTTGACGAGGAACTCGGACCCACACTCATTGTGGAGAAGAGCCCTCTTGAAATGCTCCGAGAGAAACTTGACGAAGTCCGAGAGGACATGTCAAGTGCGGTAAAAGATCTCCAAGATAACCAACAATCACAACCTACCGAGCAATTGGACGAGGTAGCAACGTCATCCGTGACGGAGCAACCCGAGGCCGCTCAAATGGCCAATCCCGATGCTCCGCAATTCAAAGAAACCAGCAAAAACGTGGGTCGCGAAGGAACTGAAATTTCTCAGCAGACGGCTGACCTCGAAACTCAATTTCCGGAAGAGGAATTTATGGAAAAAGGAAAGATCAGCCGGAAGCACGAAAAGGGTGCCCACGGCCAAGTGATGCAAGTAGTAGAGAACGTCTACGAAGAAGCACACAAAGAACTTCCCGAAGCTTTCAAAAAGCAAATCGAGAAAAAGAAAACCAAAGGCGAGGAAGTGGACGCTAAGCACTCCGAAGACGAAGACATGACCGACTCCGGCGTCATGAAGCGTCACGGTGGCGATGGTGGTCCTGGCTCCGCCGATCACGCCGAAGACGTTACCGGTCGTTATGAGACCGCTCGTTCCGATTCTGACGGCTATGTCGACCGCATGAAGACCGGCAAAGCCGGTGCTGGTGCCAAGACTGGACGTTTCAAGACAGCCAAGAACGCAGAACAAGACGACGATCGTATGCATACCGCTGAAAACGGTGAGCAAGACGACGACCGCATGAAGACCGCCAAAGCATCGATGGACGATGCAGACGGTGAGAGCCGTTGGGCCGGTCAAGAGGGTGGCTACGATCAAGCTACCAACATGGACCAGTATGATGCTGGCAAAGAAGATTACCCCGAGGGCAACAAACCCGAAGAGTCCACCGGCACCGATCCCTATGGCCGGAAAGAAACGGCAACCAAGATCCCGGTGGAAACCGAGGAAATGCCTGACAACGAAGTGTTTGCCGTTCAAACCAAAAACGTAATGAGCGACAAGAACATGCGTGTTCTTCGTCAAACCTCCAGCCAGAGCCGTGAAGCCGTCAAGGGCGGCGCAATCCCCGCTTTTGCTGAGCCTCAAGCTGACGAAATGACCGGCGATGACGGTGTAACAACCGCCAAGAAGGGCATGACCGATGCCAAGACCGTCGAGCACGGTGAAGGCGCTGGCAAGCCTTCCAAGGAAAAGCAGCTGACCCCTGGTGCTATGGACGCTACTGACGACCCCGCTGAGGTTGTCGGTCCTGGTGGAGCTTTTGCTGAGTCCTACAAGGGCGAGAAGCAATCCAAAGAGAAGCAACTGGTTCCCGGTGCTATGGATGTGGCTGATGAAGCCGCTGAAATCGTTGGACCCAGCGGTGCTTATGCTGAAGGAAAAGCTAGCAAGAGCAAGCAACTGACACCTGGCGCTCAGGATTCCCTGACCGACCCTGCAGAGATCACCAAGAAGTCTGGTGGTGTCTATGCTGAGGAGCATTCCGAAGGCAAAAAGGACCCCTACACCAAGACCGGTTTCGGCTCTACCTACGAAGAAGGTGAAGGTGACAGTGGCGTTGACGAGGGCGAAGAGTCCTACAACGAGATGTCCGTTGACCATTGCGGTATGGACTATGGCATGGGCTCTAACGCTGCTCGTCCCATGGGCCTGAGCATGGGCATGGCTGAGCAAATGAAGGCCGAGCTGGACAAGCTCAAGGCCGAGCATGCTGAGCTTCAGCGCATGTACATGGAGAAGGAAATTGCCCATCGCAAGGGCAAGATCCACAGCTTCGTCGAGGCGCTCTATGAGGAAGGTCGTCTGACCGACGGCATCATGCCCCAAGGTGAGCTTCTCTCCTACTGCGAAGGTCTGGAGTTTGGCACCCTTGAGTTCGCTGAAGGCGAGACCTCTGCCACCAAACTGCTGGGTCTTCTGAGCAAGCTGCCTCCGATGGTTTCCTTCGGTGAAGTTGCCGGCGGTACCTTCCAGTACAGCGAAGAGGATCTGGATCCCCACTCCAAGGCTCTGAAACTGGTTGAGTCGGGCGAATGCTCCGACTATGTAGAGGCTCTCAAGAAGACTATGTTCAACTGAGAGAATCATGGATCTCCTTTCACTCGTTAGTTTAGCGACCAAGAGGAGATCCGATTTCTTCTCCCAGGCCAAAACTCTAGCTCGAAAATACAAAGAGCAGCCGATTCTGGAAGAACGGATGAAGGCAGAGTCTCTTGGCCTTGTGAAAGGTCTCCGAGACAAACTCATGCGGTGGGAGGAATACGAAAGAACCCTTACGGACAAAACTCTCGTATCCGCTCTCGCCGCTTGTATACTCGGGATCAAGGATGATACAGCTGATCGGAAGCTGGAAAAGTGTTGGCCCATTATTGTGGGTGACATGCTTCCGCCTCTTACAAAGTTCTTGGCAGAGACCAAGGAATATATTGACTCTGGTGTGTTACGCTTAGGCGATCAAACCGTCGACTTTGCAGACTATGGTCTGCTCGGTGCGGTCCCCGGAGCAATTGAACTTGACGTTGACGAAATCGAAGGTATCAATCCCGAAGAGGAAGGTATCGAAGAAGCTTCGCAACGACGAGCACAAGGAAAGTCTTGGCCCAGCCTGGCCGAGCGAGTATCACGCTACCTTGCTACTCCTACGTTCGCTTTTTACAACCTGGGGCAATACATGGTTGCCCAAGACCAGGGCTTCAAGGAGATGCGCAGGGTGGCTAAAGGCGACAAGAAAACATGCGTTGACTGTCGTAACTATGGCGCCCAAGGTTGGCTACCCATTGGCGAACTGCCGATGCCCGGCAAAGGTTGCCGGTGCTACGACCGCTGCCGATGCTTCATTGAGTACCGGTAGGGTAAAACCTGATACATTCTACTGAGTTTCAAAACCATTCTCAGTGAAAACTATTTGAAGTCCATCTTTCAAGGATAAAAACATGGCAACTAATGCTGCTCCCATCTACGGCAAACAGTACATCCGTTACGCCGAAACCTTTGAGGCTGCTGTTGACGCCGAAGTAGGCTCCCCCGCTGAAGCCGCTGCTGGCACCACCGTCGGCATCGTCGAAATCGGCGAAATGCGTGTTGTGACCTTCGTGTCCTCCGCTGGCCCCAACGTGGCTGCTCAACCCGACGCTCTGGCTCCCGCCGCCTGGACCGGCCTGATCTCTGGTGTAAACCAGGCCTACATGCCGACCGCTCTGGCTCAGCCTTACACCGCTCGTCAGCTGACCGTCGCTACCAGCGGCCTGCTGCTGGTTGAAGTGGATCCCGCTTCCGCCCCCATCACCATCAACACCCCTCTGCAGGTGAACACCGCTGGTCAAGCTGTTGCTGCCGGCACCGCTGTAAACCTGGATGGCGCTACCCCCATCGTTCGTGAGAACGTAAACATCGGTGGCCGTCGTCTGGCCCTCGTTTCCTTCGCCTGATAACTAAGTGGCTGGGCTTCCTCTGGAGTAAGTCCCAGCCCTGGTTCGAACCATTTGAAGACAAAGATTACGGAGACTTCCTCCCATGATGAACCTGCAACAAACCTATGCAGGTGTAGATCCTATTCTGACTACACTTGCACAGGGTTTCATGCTCCCGGCGACCAACATCGCCAACTTTATTGCCCCCGTAGTTGACACCCCGACCCGTGCTGGCCGGATCCTGCGCTTCGGCAAGGAGCAGTTTGCCATCAACGACTTCCGTCGTGCATATGGCACCAACATTCCTTACGTTCAAAGCCGTTACGACTCCGAGCCTTATGCTCTGGAGCAAGAAGTCGTGGCTTGGGAACTGCCGGAAGAAGTCATTGAGAACGCTGGCGAAGGCCCCGCTCAGGTTGACCTGCGTGCGATTGAAACCCGCAACGCTATGTCCCGCCTGATGAACGCCTATGAGTACACCGTATCTCAGGCTGTTACCGTTAGCGCTACCTACAACCCTTATGAGCCCAACACTGGTGCTGGTGCTCAAGATGGTCTCGGCTTCACAAGCTGGACCACTTTTAACACCGCTTATGGTGCTGCTTCTGGTCCTTCTGCTTGGTCCTCCCTGACCTCGAACCCCATCGAGGACGTGCTGACCCTGAAGCGCTCCGTTGCTAACCAGATCGGTATCCGCCCCAACTCCATGGTTGTTGGCACCGCTGTGTTCGACCAGCTGCTGACCAACCAGGCGATCCTTGAGCGTATCAAGTACACCACCGCCGACAGCATCGACACCGACATGCTGGCTCGCTACTTCGGTCTCGAGCGCGGTCTGCGTGTGGCTGAAGGTCGTTATCTGGCCACCGACGGCACCCTGCAGCCGGTGTTCCCTGAGAACGGCATCCTGCTGTTCTACAGCCCCAACGGTCCTTCGGATTCCGTGATGCCTGCTGGTGGTGCTAACGCCGCTACCCCTGCCTTCGCTTACACCTACCAGCTGACCGGCACTCCTGCCGTTCGTCCTGAGTACTACATCCGTGAGCGTCGTGTGGTTCGTGCTGAAATCACCGTTGAGCGTGTTGTTAACCTGGTGGGCCTGGGTTCCACCGGTCTGATCGGTTCGGGAGCTATGGTCACCGACATCCTGTCCTGATTAGGAAGGAAATTAAGGAGGTGTCCTATGGCTATTCTACGACCAATCACTAAGGCGCAATACGAAGTTTCCTTCTCTGCGCTCGGTGGACCGACCTTTACCTCGGTCTTTACACAATTCAGCGGAGTGAATGACTCCTCTGATAGCAGCACCTACGCCAACGGTACCGGGAATCGCCTGTACCACATTGTTGGACCTCGGACAGCGGATAACGTAACACTTACCGCTCCATACGATCCGTCCATCTTCAAAACCCTGGAGCAGTTCTGGCTCACCTACAACTGTAATCCCATCACTATTACCGTTACCCCCCGTGATTGTACGGGTGCCGGTGCCGGTCCTTCTGGTGGTCAGTATATTATGTACGAGTGCCAGTTTGTATCCATCACAACAGCTGATGTGGACCGTGAAAGCGGTGACGTTCAGACAATTGAGTGTGAGTTCACAGTCAACTACTTCGAACGTACCTGATAGTATACATCAATCTGTCACCCAACCCTCGCTTCGGCGGGGGTTTTTTGTTGGTAGGGTAAAACAAGTTATAACAGTAGTTGCGTGGTATGGCCAAAACGACCTTCAGTTCGGGCGTTATTGTTACCAGTCAGTGGTTGAATGGGGCTCAGCAAATTTATTTTGATGGGCAAGACCTGGATTGGCATTACAACCCCTTGGGACTGAGCTCGATGATTACGGCTGGTCCCGACGGGCTGGATGCCCGTTATATGACCTTGGCTACCAATCAGCCCACCCTTAGCGCTCTGGGTTTGTTTGAGACGGGTAAACCCATTAGCGGCGGTAAAGTTGTAACCGGATATTGGAATTACGGGTATGATCCGGCAGTTGTAGGAAATCCGGCAAACGATATCAATAATGCCCCAAAGAGCTTTGTAACAAACGAGAAATACCAGTATGCGGGAGGAATTCCCACACCCACACTTCCGCAGAAGCTTCAAGCCCTTGCCGATCCAGATCTCATCACAAAGCAAATCCTTCAAGAACAACTCGATCGGATTCAAGCTCTTCTGTACATTGACAATGGAGTATATTACTCTGAGACAGACCCCACCTGCTACAACTACTCCGTAACCGGCGGTTCTGAAATTGTTTGCCCCCTGTAATGAGGTTTTCTCGTGCCCAGATATTCCCCATTACCTTCCGTTTCTCTTGACCCGAGGAATGAAGCTCAGCTGGTTCAAGATGCTTCTCAAATAGTATACGAGGCATCTAACCAAACCCTAAATGATTTTAGTTCGGGAAACCCTCTGGCAGCTTTGCTAGAGGGGCAAGCATTTGCCCAAGGGGAGTTCCTTTTCTGGGCTAACCAGCTTCCGCAAAAAATTCTTCTGGAGTGGATCGGTCCTTTTTTGGGCGCAATGCGACGTCTTGGGACCCCTGCCTCAGCTCGCCTTCAAATTTCCATAACCCCAAGCGATAGCTCCACGCTAATTCCAGCGGGAACAGGATTTACCTCAGGGTTTAATAATACTGAAGGCCAAGCCTATTCTTTTCTGACTGATGCGGATCTAGTAATCCCGGCCGGAGACACAATAGGGTATGTTTTAGGGTTCTCTCAATTTGTCGGGTCTCAGTACAACGTACCGGCAAATACAATCACCGTAGCGCCAAACGTAGGAATTGAAGGCCTGGAGGTCACTAATCCACTCCCCGCCATTGGCGGAAGCGATGTAGAGACTTACGACGAAGTTCAAGAACGTTTTTTCACTCTCATTCGGCGACGGAATCCCGTAAGTGCCCAAGACTGGCAAGATTTCTTTGTGGATCTTTACGGGGTCGGAACTCAAACTTCGGTTCAACCTAACCGCACCACGGACGCCGAATACAACTATATTACGGATTACCTTCTACCGAATGGACAGGTATCTTTCTTCGTCTTAGGTCCTGGTGGCGTAGAGCTTACTGCGGAACAAATTGCCCGAGGACAGAATGTTATCAATTTCTCCGTCCCTGTACAAGGTCAAGGGCACCTTTACCCGATCACTCTGAGTGAAGTTCAGTATAATATTACCATCAGTTTAGATGCTAACGGGTCATTTGGTAATAACCTTCAGCAGACCTCATTAGATTTCAGAGACCGGTTGTATCAGGTTCTTCAACCCGGTAATTTCTTCCCCGTAGCGTTCAATCCTTCGGTGGGAGATGTCAATGCGGCGTTCTACTCCACTTTTGCTGAGACGACTCGCTTCAAAGACCCGGTTGTAGAGACGGCATCTGCCTACAACACCCCTGTCAGTTTGACTCCTCAAGCGGCAACCTACACTCAGGTATATGCTTTTGAGCCTCGGGAAAATCTCCTGGATGTCAATGATCTGGTTACGGTCACGGTACCGCTGCAGAAATTTTATCCCGTTATCACCGCTTTTACTCCGCTTTCCTCAGCTAAGGCTGATCAACCGATATACGGTAATTTGAAACTTCAGAAAATTAAATTGCTAGCACCCGGTCAATATTTCCAGGGAGATGTTGTTTTCTGGAGCGCTGAGTATTCGGGTGACAATCAACTGCACGTTGTCCTAGAGAACATTCTTTTCTCGACCACTGAGAGCATTGTTGAAGCGTCTGTGCTGGGGCAACTTTCCGCTGCCAAATCGTACTCCCCTTGGGTTGAAGGAAATAGTTACGCTCAAACATCAGGCGGTTTCTTTGATCCGGAAATTG
>Ga0222713_10002875_pt1 | contig 18053 bp, 18 predicted proteins | sample C33_649DmetaG_FD_165061 | JGI IMG/M metagenome (GOLD analysis project Ga0222713, IMG submission 165061) | Estuarine water microbial communities from San Francisco Bay, California, United States - C33_649D | ecosystem: Environmental > Aquatic > Marine > Unclassified | place: USA: California...
TCTTCCATCGGGCCCTGACCGTCGACTTCGCCGGCGCCTTCAAGGATGTCACCTTCGCGATCGTCGATACCTCGCCCGAGAAGAAGTTCATCGGCCCCTTCGCGCAACGCTTCGCGGCCAAGTAATCAGGCCGGCCCACATCGCATCACGTGGACGAAGAAGCCGCCTTCCGGGATAAGTGGCAAAGCCGCATCGACGGCTGCGGCCCTTACTGCAGCTGCCTCGTGATCATCATCGTCCTGGCCCTCGCCTTCTTCGCCATCGTCCTCCGATGAGTGCGGGAAATAATGGGGTCAGACCCCATTACGAAGACTATGCCTCCCACCTGGCCGCTGAAGGTCATGCCCACCGACGTGCCTACGTGCGACCCTTGTTGAAAATAATTACAAAAGAAAGTATGTCAGGCGAGACGCACATCGGGGCAACTGAAAGGCATAAGCCCCTCGGGCATCGCATCCCACCCCTTGCCGTCAGCATCGTAGGCCAGGCAGCCTGCCCCCGGGGGTCGGGATACTGCGCATAGGCGGGAGCGGGTCGGCAGCCGAGAAGCCGAGATACGGGAGGGTTCCCAACCGCTCATGCCTGCCGGCCTTCCGTGGTCTGTCAGGGAAAGCCCTCCATCCGACGGCAGGCCGGGGATGGCGGAAGCTTCGGATTCGACGACCCCCTGAACTTGGCGAGAGATCTTGAATCTGTTCCTCACTTTTCTTAAGACTAATATAATCGCGATATTCGCATGATCTTCGGGCTGACGACGCGAGGAGCCTAAGCTCCCGACAATCCCACCCGAGACGCCTGCGCACCTGTATTTAATTGCAGGACACTCCTTGGGCGCAATGATGGGCGCACCATGAAGGCCACCCGCCTTGCCTGCCTCCTGTCCATGCTCATGCTGCTCTCAGGTTGCGACGAAGACAGCCTGGAGAAAGCCGCCCAGTCCGGCGACGCTCATGCGCAGTTCATGCTCGCGCAGAAGGTGCGGCAGCAACGCCCGGCCGAAGCGCGCAACTACCTTACCTTGGCGGCGGGCAAAGGCGTCACCGAGGCGCAGTATGAACTCGGCGTGGCTCACTTCGAAGGAGGCATGGGCTTCCCCGTCGACAAGCCCAAGGGACTTTTCTGGCTAGAGCGCTCGGCGATCGGCGGTCACCCCTTGGCGAAGCCGCGGCTCGCCGTCGCCTACGCGAAAGGCGACGGCATCCGGAAGAACCCGGTCCTGGCCTTGCGCTGGGCCGACGTCGACTCACCCCAGATCGACCCTGAGGTCGCCGAGGTCATCGGCAAGGCATTGCTCGAAGGCATCTCCACCCATAAGGACGTCGGCAAAGGACTCGAACTCCTCGAGCTTGCGGGCAAAAAGGGCCGGAGCGGCGCGCTGCTGATCACTATCCGACATCTGCAGGCGCAGGATCCGAAAGGCGCCAATTTCTCGGAACTGCTGCCTCGCTGGAAACGCGCGGCCGAACTCGGAGACCCTGAAGCCGCCGAGACCTGGGGATATTATCTTTACTACGGGGTCGGCGTGCCGGCCAACCCCACCGAAGCCGTGAAGTTCCTCGAGCTGGCGGCGGCCAAGGACCGCGAGTTCGCGATCCAGACCCTCTACTGGGCGCACAATAACCCCAAGCTCAAGGGCCGTGACCCCCGCCACGCCTTCGAGCTCCTTCAGAAGATCCGCGAGCGCGGCGACGGCGAGACCTGCTACCTTCTGGCCCGCTGCTACTATCTCGGCCAAGGGGTCGCGAAGGATGACCAGAAACAGCTCGAACACCTCCGCCGCGGCCAGGCGAAGCAGAACAACCGCTGCATTGCCTCGCTCGCATGGGCCTACCAGTGGGGCGCGCTCGGCCTCAAGGCGGACGAAGACATGGCCGTGTCGCTTTATCTGCGGGCCGCCAGGCTTGGCAACGAACGCTGCTACGATTCGGCGGGACGGATCCTGCTGAACAAGAAGGACAATTCCTATTTCCTGAAAGTGATCCAGGAAGCCGAGAAGGCTGATGCGCCGGAATGCCACTTCTGGCTCGGCTATCTCCATCACTACGGACGCGACGGAATCATCCAGGACCACGCCAGGGCGGTCGCCCTCTACGAGCGTTCGGCCGCCGAAGGCAACAATCTCGCCAAGGCCTACCTTGCCGTGCTGATCGTCGACGGGCTCGGAGCTCCCCAAAACGCGCCCCGGGCGATCAATCTGCTCAAGGAAGCCTCCATCGCAGGCATCAGCTTCGCCCAGTTTTGCTACGCTTACTATCTGGAGCGAGGCGTCGGCACGGCCCAGGACGCAAGCATGGCCTACTTCTGGTCCAACCTGGCCGCGTCCAACGGAGACAACGAGGAGTTCGCCAAGCAACGCGACGCGCTGTCCCGCAAGATCGGCCCCAGCGAGACCCTCCGCGTACAGGCGCTCTGCCGCGAATGGCTCGGCAGCCGGAAGAACAACCAAGCCTCCGCTGACAACCCCGACCTGGAAACTCCTTCCGGCGGCACCGGATCCGGCGTCATCTATTCCTCCGACGGACACGTGCTTACCAACCACCATGTCATCGCCGGCTGCACGCAGTTCAAGGTCATCACCGCACGAGGAGAGGAGTTCTCCGCCACCCTCGTCGCCAGCGACGAGAAACTGGACGTTGCCGTCCTCAAATTGGAGAAACCTTACCGTCCGAAGGGCTTCCCCACGCCGCCTCGCATCATCTCCTCCCATAGGGTCAAATCAGGGGAGAAGGTCTTCACCATAGGACACCCCCTCGGCGACCTGCTCGGCTCAGAGCCTAAATACAATGACGGCACCGTGAGCGCGATGTCAGGCATGGACGATAATCGGAACGTGATGCAGATCTCCGTGCCCATCCACCCTGGCAACAGCGGAGGACCGCTCGCCAACACCAGCGGCGAGATCGTCGGCCTGATCGTCTCCACGTTCAACGGAGGCGCCTTGCTTCGCGAGGAGAACATACTGGCGCAGAACATCAATTTCGCGATCAAATCGGAACCCATACTCGACTTCCTGGACACGAAAGGACTTACCCCCCGACGAGGAGAAGCAAGCACCGAACCTGTCGAACACGTGAAGGCTTACGCAGTGAAGATCATCTCCAATCCTTGACCGGGAGATCAGGCCCCGGGATCACTTTACCTTAGGAGTCTGCGCGGCCTTCGCCAGGTCGTTCGCAGCTCGGATTGCGAGCGCCTCTATCTCACCAGGGATCTTTTGGAAGTGATTAGAGCCGTAAGAAAGGGCATGTCCGTAGCGGCTCCCCGACATGTATGAACGCTTCCAGAGGCCTCCATGATGGAACATGCCGACCTGGTCGACCGACACATCAAGGGAACCCGCAAGGGTGCGCCCTTCATTGAGGCTCATGAGATTCACATGGACCAAGATCAAAGTCGCCGAGTAAGGACCGTTTTCCGAATGAACCGTGAAGCCTTCTCGTCGAAAGACCGACTCCACGCGGGCTCTGATCTCGGACATGGAAAGGTGAGGCTTGGCAGATTCGTAGATACTCACGAGGACCTTGACGGCCTTGCCTTCGGGCGGATACAAGGCGGCCGCTCCTATGCCGACCTCACGGCTGTCGGCATCCAGGATCGCATCGACGACCTTGACTGCGTTTTTCTCATAATCCGAAACCTTGGCAGGGACTTCGACTCTCTTCTCGACGGTCTTCACGACCTCCACGGGGACCTCCACCCGTTTCTCGACGGTCTTGATGACCTCGACCGGGACCTCGACCTTCTTCTCCACGGTGACCTCGACCGCCTTCTCGACGAGCCTCACTTCGGAGAAAAGGATCTTTCCGGCGACAAGGCCGGCCAGGGCGGTGACAGTGACGGCGAACACGAGCCACCAGGCGGCGACTCCGCGCGAACTTGGAACAGGTTCAGGCTTCATGGGCTACATGATATCGGATAACCCCCAAAAATGAGACCGTCCACAAGTTTCTGGGCCTTAGGTTAAATGCCCCCCAGCCCCGGGCACTCCGGGTAGCCGGCCCGGGATGCACTCAGCCTCATATTCTTCGGGGATCGATGTTGATCGGAAGCTTACTGCCCTGAAATTGCTGGAACACCCCCCCCTGCCGATGCTGATGCCAACCAACAGGCGCCAAGGAGATATAAGTCTGAAATAATAAAATTCAGGGTCATGCACCGAGCCAGCCCCGGCCGCTTTGTTTGCTGACTTGAACCCCGGTCAGGCGGGACTAGTAATACCTTACCCCAATGAAAAACGCGTGGATTCGACTCGTCTTCGTCCTGTGCACCCTTTCCACCCTGCTCTACGTCGGTTTCGGAATAGGAAGCATGCTTAACAATGACGGAAAAGTCTTCATGATAGGCCATCGGGCCGAGGAAAGCGCCGCCATCTTCCTGGGATTCATGCTCTTCCATGTCGGACTCTGCATCCTGCTGCACGGGCTGAGCTTCGTCTTCACGGGCGTCACCGAACATCTTGAGTGCATGCTCCATTGGGTGGTCCCGCCGCTGATCGTCGGCGTCATATGCTTCTTCGCAGGCGAGAAATCCTCGGAGGGCCTGATGACCGCCTTCGCGTTGCCTTGCAACGGATGGGCAGCCTTCATACTGGCCGCCGGCACCGCCGGATATGTCAGCGTCGTCTACGAGGAATACTACGGCAAACTCACCGGTCGCCCGTCCAAGGAGTGACGGAACTCCGACCGTGACCCGCCCTTCTTCGCCCTCGTTCCTGGAAGGACTCGGCCTGTCCGCGATCCTCATGCTCCTGTTCGCCTTGGCTCCCATGCCATACGGGTATTACATGCTCCTGCGCGTCATGGCTTGCGGCTTCTTCGTGCTTCTCGCGCTCCGCCTCCAGACCGAGGAAAGCCGGACACACACGGTCATCGCGGTCCTTTTCGCCGTCTTGTTCAATCCCTTCGTGAAAATATCTTTAGGGCGCGACCTCTGGGCCATCGCGGACATCGTGGCCGCGCTGACGACCGCGCTCTACCTTCGGCAGCTCCGCAACCACCCCGAAAACAACTGACACGATGCGGATGATCCTATCAAGCATCTGCGTCGCCCTGGTTGTCCTCGCCATGGCGCTGCAACTCTATGGTTATTTCTTTATCTCGGATAGGTCGATGAAGGATATAGTCGGCTGGATGATCATTCCATTCGGCGCTTCGCTTGCGGCCTTGGTGCTGCTCCTGACGCCGCTGGCGGCGTTCCGCTACCTCCGTACGTTGCTCCAGCCCGGCTTCGCGCTCGCGGCGACGGTCCTGTTCATATGCCTGCTATGGGGATCCTCGATCTATCTGCACCTCACGTGGGGGTCTTTCTGGGTGACGATCGGGCTTTTCTTCATGATGTTCGGGTGCATCCCCCTGGGCATGCTGGCGGCGCTGCTCACCGGCGACTGGCTTATATTGGCGCTGTACCTCATCTGCCTGGCCAGCCTCGCAGGAAGTTCTTACGCGGCATGGCAGATGGCGGAAGAGCGCGACGAGCCAAAGTCAAAAGCCGTCGAAGCACCGCCAGGGTACGCGCGTGACGCGACCCAGGCCGTTTGGATATCGCTCTGCTTCCTCCTATCACACGGCATCTATTCCACCGGAGAGCCTTACTGGGCATGGCTGATTCCGGTCATCGTCATCATTGCCTTAGGCCTAGGCAATTCCCGCCGCTGGGCATACGTCGCCTACCTTGCCCTCGTCGGTGCCTACCTGTGGTTGCTTTACGACAAGCCGGAGCTCCTGACATTGCGGCCGGATTTCCGCATCTTAGACGCCTCCGAGGAATACCATCAGCTCATCAATGGTTTCAGCTCATACCTGACCCTGGCTTTGAAGATCAACAGCGGCATCCAGCATGCCGTGGTCGTCTATGCGGCAGGCTTGCTGCTGACTCCTCCTGCGATCCGTTGGTTCTGGTCACCTCGCCTCCTAGTAGAGGAGGCCGGCCCAGACGCACGCAAGGACGGCGAAGTCATAGATGAAAACAAACCCCCTCGTGACGAGGGTCGTCAGCTCGAACTACCTATCGAAGACAAGGAGTGAAAGAGTCGGCTTATTTGAAGGCCGGCCTGCACTCTTCAGGAATCTTACTTTCCTCTTTGGAGCCGATACGCACGAACAGAGGATCGACCGACATCAGCCCCTTACGGACAGGGTTTAGATTGATGTAATCGAACAACCTTCCTGCCGAAATCGTGGAAGGCATCTTCTTTGCGTGATACCTACCCTGGAAGACATGCCCACGCTCATCCCTTAGGCCGTTGAACCGGATGGCGAAGCCAGACAGCTCAGATGCATACCCCTGGCGAGATTGGCCCGAGGCGTCCGCAGCATCATGTGAAAGTGATTAGGCATCACCGCGAACGTGTAGAGGTGCCAGCCAGACCTGAGCGTAGCTTCGTGCATCGATGTCAGGAACGAGCCAGCCGCGCCTGGATCCGTGAAGATGTCGGTTCGATAGTTTCCCCTGGAGTAGACGTGCAGAATGGCGTCGGGGCTTTCGGAGCGAGGTTGTCTGGCCATACGCCCATGCTCCGATCGGAGGTTGAAGCCTCAATCACAGCCACCCCTAGACGGATAATGGGGTCAGACCCCATTAATAGGGTCTGACCCCATTTTTTGTGTGGGTGGCCAAGGCACTGCACCTCGGAAGCGCCAACGTACGCAAGTTGCTACGCCAGGCCAATGGGTCAGGCCGTGACTTAATCTGCCTGATACCAAAAACGCGCTTAATTTACGTATTTGGTATCAGCACCTGACGAGTAACGGCCTGACCCCGTGTTCGGCCCCGGCTGCGAGATAGCCATCGGCAATAACATATGGACTGAATCGGAAACCCTGGCAAGCCGTCGGGATTATTGGCGCCAGACCAAAGGATGTTCCGGCCTATGCCTATCTAATGACACTCCAGAAGGTTGACCCATGGCGGGGCTGGGCTTTGATGGGGCCATGAGTTCCGAAGGCAACCGGTTCGGCCAACCCTACCTCTCGGGCATTCTCGGGGAGCCGAAGAAATCCACCGGCAAGCGGGTGCTCGCCGACTTCCATTCGGGGGCCTTCACGCCGATCCTCGTCGCCGGCATCTGCAATCCGGCCGGCCCTACCCTCACGATTTTCTCCTTTCTCAAGTGTGACGAGGAAGGCGAAGCCTGGCTATGTGAGCACATGCTCAATCCGTTCCAGACTTCCTTCCATCGCATGGCCCGCGTCCACCCTCAGGACGTCGGGTTCTCGCCCCAAGGCAAGGCCACCACGGGGGTCGATGAAGCCTTGCTGTCCTTCGCCCGCGTGCATCTCGCGCTCGACCAGAGCTTCACGCCCGGCACCTATCATACCTATTGCGCCGCGGTCTCCCGTCAGGCGACGGAAAGCGCCCTTCTCGCCTGGATGGAAAAGTCCGAGGCCACGCCTTGCGACCTGGAGGACCTCACTGACGCCTCCCTGCGCACGGACTTCCTGAAGCGGGCTTCATTTGCCAGGGTCCAGGAGCGGATCTCCTCCAAGCGCAAGCCGACCAAGGCCGATGCCGAGAAACTGCTTCGCGCGGCGCTCGAACCCCTCCAGCAGGCGGCTGAACGCCAGGGCATCATCGAGGGCTGGGACATCGCCCAGGCCCGTGCCCCGGGCCTCAAGGTCGTGACGACGACCGCCGAGATCAAGGAGCTGTTCCGCTTGGTCGCCTCCGCCCATGCCGTCGATGCCAGCAAGCCCAAGGACCCGACCCATCCGAACGAGTATTATGACGTGGGCTTGGACGGGCTCCTCGTGACGCGCCCGGACCTCTTCGGCCAAGGCGTCCGCCGCGACGGTCCAACCGCACAGCGTCCTGCCCCGCCCGCTAAGCCGGCCGAGCTGGAATATCCTGCCGACAGCTGGGCGGCCGATTGGTATCAGCTCTCCAAGCGACACGGCAAGAAAGGCCAATATGCCCGCCCGCCAGACGGCCTGGAAGCCTGGGGCCAGCTGCACGACGGCTCGAGCATCCAGAAAAGCGTCCGTCTCGGCGATTGGCCGGACATCGTCCGCGCCTTTGCCGGCAAGAGATTCTCGCTCGGCGCGTTCGCCGTGCGGCAGGGAACGATCCGTCACGAAGGCCGACCCGGCGTGACCTTCGTCTTCGCCTCCCCGAGCGGCGGCTCGCGGATCGCCCGCGTCGCCATGGGGATCTTCAGCCATTATAATCTCGGCGGCGCGCTGGCGGACTCCATCCAAGGCGATCGTTGGTCCTCCTTGACCTATCTCTACTCGCCGCATTGGTATGCGGCTTCTGGCGACCGCTCGTTCGGAGCCGATTGGCCGACGCGCGAAAAGAGCGAGGCGGATGACTTCGAAGGCCGCAAGCTCTGGTGCACCGGCATCGAACACGCGATCCGCCAAGTCCTCGCCGAGGTGCCCGTCGACTGCATCGACTCGGTCTATTTCGACAGCTACGCAGCCAACGACCGGCTCGACCTCCTGAGCGAGCGGCAGCTCAAGGGCCTAGCCCGCACCAAGACCGAAGAACTGGAGCAAGCCCTGTTGTTGCCACATCCACCTGAGCCTGGCCTCTGGGACTCGCTGTTCGGCTGAACTCCTCCCGCATGAGCCTTCCTCCTGAGTCCGGAGAGACGCCCCCACGCCGCCGCATCGGCGAAGTCTTTGGCGGCTTCGCCAGCCCTAATCCGGGCGTCCCCGGCGGACATAGCGTCGTGGATGCCGTGGACTTCCTGCGCCAGAAGGCCGGCCGCGGAGACGCCGAGGCGCAGTTCCAACTCGCGGTGATCTACCAGAACGGACGGCTGGTGCCGCAAGACCAGCCGCAGGCCAGGGAGTGGCTGCTCAAGGCCGCCGAGCAGGGTCATGTGAAAGCCATGTTCAACCTCGGCGTCACCTATGGCGACGGACTCGGCGTGCCCGTGGATGATGGCGAGGCGTTCAAGTGGTATCAGGCTGCCGCGAACGAGGGCGACCCCAGGGCTCACTTCAACCTTGGATCCTTCTATATCGCGGGACGCGGAACTCCCATCGACGGCCCCAAGGCCAATGAACACTGGTTCGAAGCCGCCCTCCGCGGCATGCACCTGTCGCAGGTCCGTCTAGCGCTGTCCTTTGCCCGCGGAGACGGAGGCAAGGTCGACCACCAGCTCGCGTTCGTCTGGGCTTATGTCGCGAAAGACAAGGACGCCAACGCCCGACTCATCTTAGACGCCGTGACGCAGGCCATCTCCGCCGAGGAAGCATCCGTGCTGGAGCGAGAAGCCCAAAGCGTGATTCAGATGATGCGCACCATCGACCCGAACGACAAGCGACGTTTCAGCCAAGGCATCTAGGTCTGACCGTGCCTGACCTGATTAAATACGTCATCAGGTCCGCGACCAGTAAATGGCTAGCGCGACGATTACGGCGATGAAAAGATAGGCGAGGCCTGCGGGCTGCGAAACCAAAGCCCGCCTCATCCATGCGACCGACCTGACGCGGAGGACCTGGAAGAAGATCGATTCCTTGGTGCTATTGTAAGCAGGCTCAACTACTTCCGGGAACAGCTCGTCGGGCTCTAGTCCTAAGTCCTCCGCGATATAGTCCTGGAGGAACGTATTTCCATGAAACTTCTCTCTACTCTGGCCGATCACGATCAGCCGCAGGCATCTTTCTTTCTCGGTTTCACCTTCCGGCAGGGGATTAAGCCCCTCGCTCATCAAAGCCGCCTTATCGTCGATTTCTGCCGGCGTGATCTGCGCAAACGCGGCACATGAGCGAGCTCTTCGATCCACATGGCTGAAATAACAATCTACGCAGAGGCAAACCGGCCGGCCATAAGACTTCTGATATCCGAACAGGACCCGTTTAGATGCCTGATCTTTAATCCTCTCATGAAACATTATTCCCTGCAAAAGATCGAGGGCATGACGTCTGGCCGGCAGGCATAGGCAGTCCGCTCCACATACAACGCATTGTGCAGGAAGTAACGCTTTATACTTGGGCGGTTGGAATTCCATGCCGAAGGGAGAAGCTCGGATTGGTATTCAGCAAGCCTACCGGCAATTCGTACACAGGCCAGAGCAAAGGTACGTCTACGGTATTCGACCTCCTAGTAAGGAGATCGCACTTCATCTTAAGGTCCTAGGGCGCTCCTAAGCGTCGCATGCTATTACTCTCCCGCTTAGGCAGGCTCATCCGGGGCTTCGCGCATCTGCTTGGCGTAGTCGAAGCAGGCCAAGTTAAGGAAGCACATCACCCCGAACCAAAACACCAGAACGTAAAGCAGCAGGAAAGCGGCCCCGGAGACGGGGGCGAAGGAATGATGCTGCTGGATGCGATAGCCGACATACCATAGCATCAACCCATAGAGTCCGACCGCAAACCAGCGAGACCCGGCATCGCGCATCCCCATCCCGCCTACCCGGAGGAAGTTCAGCACCGAAAAGCCTACAAGGGATAGTAACAGCCACCACTCGGAGCAGCACAAGGCCCAGACGAGGGCGCCCACGCTCAGGAGCGCTTCGGCAGGACCAAGGGCGTAAATCAGTCGCAGGACGCCCCTATACTGCGGCGTCGAGTCGCCCTTCTTAGCAGCCTCGTCAACTTTCAGCGCAGAGTCAGCCGGCACATCAGCAGTCGCCGGAGTAGACTTCGTCGTTCCTCCCTTATGGAAATCCCCCCGTAGGTTGACCAGGTTCGGCATGTCCGGGGTCAGATATAGCAAGGATTGCAATAGCTGGTCACGTGTGAGTACGGGCGTCACTCCGGCGTTCTCAATGGCTCCTTCCCAGGCCTGCATGAAATTGAGTATCTCGATGCACTGCTGTTGAGGGTCGAGAACGATAGCCGCCAGCTCCTGTGCCTCGGCGGGTGTGAGCGAGGCTGGTGCGGCCTGCGGCTGATGGATGCGCCGCATGGCCTCGGCCACGTCGGCCCGGGCCCATGGATCGGTACGTTTCTTTTTATCCCGTAAATCAATCAGGTCATCTCGGCCGTTCTTCGTTCCAAGATACGCCGCCGCTACCCGCTCCAAAGACTTCTGCGAAGATACCGCCGTCGTCGAATGGCAAAGGGTGAAGGATTGCTGCATACGACTGCGGCCCAGCACGATGCGCAGGATGTAATCATGGGCGCCGTCGAGACCCGCGTTGACGCGACCCTTCATCGCCAAAGACATCCGTTGAGCGCCATGGGTCTGGTCGAGGACGCCAGGCTCGAGCCGGACACGGTCCGGGTCGAGTTTACCCAGATCGGCCTTCGTGCAGGAAAACGGATTCAAGCGCAGCAGCGCCATGGTCCATTGATCCAGGTTATCACGTTGGACGAGATACACGTTCAGCGTCGGTCCAAACGGGTTGAAGATACCTGTGACCAGCAGCGGGAAGACCGGGGTCGCCTTGAACTCCTGCTCCACCTCCTTCGCCGTGAGCTCCTTGGTCTTGTAGGGGTTTTGCCAGAAGTAGATATCTTCGGAGGCGTCGGCAAAGCCGTTCCCGGCGCTGATGGCCTCGAACTCGGCATGGAGTTCATCCGACATGACATCGGGATATTTGTCCTCATCATCAAGGTCCGCTTCCTCTTCAGTGTCCTCGACGTCGGCCGCCTCTTGCGGCGGAGACCACCCCGCGGCCTCGGCCCAAACTGAGATTGTCGCGTTCAGCACCTTGATTGGGCCAGACTCCCGGTCGATCAAAGCCTGAAGACGAGGCTGGAAGCGGGCGAAGGCCGTGGGGATATCTTCATGCCCGAGTAGCTCCATCGGCTCCTTGCCCGGAGGCAGGCCAAAGTTACGTCGGATATCCAAGACCGCGTTGATGGGCTGCTTGGCGGCTAAGGCGGGTAAGTTGTGTAGAGCGGCGCCTAGTTCGCCAAAATACTCTTCCTCCTTATCCGCCTCGAGGCGACGTAGGAGGAACTCGACCACAACCGCCGAGACGAGATTGCTCCGTCGACAGACCATGCGACGACGACCTTCCGGACTTAACCGATCCCAGATCTCTTCCAAGAGCGGGAGCAGGCGCATGTCGCCGAGCAGCAGCAGGCCGGCGGCGACATCGCCTTCGTCGTCTGACACTGGCTCGCCGAGCTTAGCACGCACGCCGCCGCAGCCGTGGAATGCGACGAACTTCGGACCAGTCAGGGGGTCGCCTTTTTCCGCAGGCATCACCATGGCGAGATCCAGGGCGGCACCCGAGGTGATCTGACCATCAGTATCGGCGGAGATGAAACAGAGCAGAGAAATCGCCTGGTTCTGGCGGCCGGCGGTGAAAAATTCGGTCATCCGGGTGAGCAATCGCTGACGACGGGCGACATCGGCCATGCCTACGTAGCGTCGGTATAACGAAAATAGCACCCCGACCAAGACTCCGTCGAAATGCGGTCTGTAGCGCTTGAGCGCCTCCTCGAGGACGAACTCCGTCTCCGCGAGGTTAAGATCGCCCCACTCTTCCACGCTTACGAATAGCCGCATCGCCTCATCGACGTTACCTTTGAGCTTGGGGCGGATATCACTAGATGCGAACATGGATCGATTGTACGCAGCCTGCTGGGCCTTCAATCCAATTTAGGTGATTCAATCTCGCCTCGGCGGAAGGGCCGGCTCATTTCGGGCAGGTGACCATGGCCTCCATCTCGACCAAAATACGCCTGCAGAAGATCCTTAAAGAAGGACTGCGCCGTTGCGTCTATCGTCGCTGGGAAGGCTCGGTGTCGGGGAAGGTGCTGCGCACGCGAACCATCGACCTCGAACGGATGTATCTCGGCAACACCCCCTACCCGATCGCCAAGTCGCCGATAACGCAGAAGCGCTTCCCGACGCCCGGCGACGCGCTCTCGGCCTTTTGGCGTCGCATAACAGCCCGACGCGCCCTGGGCTATGCCCCCTACTTCATGGGCCGGAGAAACCGAAACACCAGACAGTGCTGACCCCACCCGGGGCCGCTGGCCACCTCAGACCTTAAGTGAACAAGCGTTCACAAATGGCCTTGCCAGCCCCCATCCAGAGAGGAAATCTCGCAGAGCAGGTGATCTGGCGAGATTCCTGTGGCATATCTAGTTAAGCACTGGACATTTCGTGCCCACGCCCCATACCCTCTCCCAAGTGAAGAATCCTTCCCCCAAACAGCCCAAGCCGGACGAAGTCAAAAAGAAGACCGTTGGCTTTAATGGCATGACCCCGCGCGAGTGGACCATGCTCAGCAAGAACATCTGGGATGACCTCTCGTCCCCTCGCAATAAGCGACACATCGAGCACGGCGCGGTGTACCCGATGAAACTAGCCGAACGGATGGTGTCCCTGTTCTCCGCGCCCGGCGATCTGGTCTTCGATCCGTTCAACGGAATCGGGACCACAATCATCGCCGCCCACAAGCACGGCCGCAAGGGCGTTGGCATCGAGCTCAACCCACGCTTTGTCGAACTGACAAACGATTGGATGACTGAAGAATTCGAATTAATGGGTACCGCCACGACCGGCAAGCCGGTCGTACACCACGACGACTGCCGCAACCTGAAGAAATACCTCGAACCAGATTCGGTCCAACTGACCTTCACCTCACCGCCTTACGCCGACTTCATCCAGCGCTCCGTCAAGGATCGAGCCAAGACCCACAAGAAGAGCGCCCTCGTCCTCGACAATAACAGCCAAGTCAAACAATACTCCACCAACCCGGCCGACTTCGGTAACATCAGCTACGACGACTTCCTCCTGGAGTGTAAAACCCTGTTCAAGGAGATCCTCGATGTCACCAAGCCGGGCGGCTTCACCGCGTGGGTCGTGAAAGATTACCGCATGCCGCCGGACCGCCCGTACGTCTCGATGCACAGCGACCTGGCCCACGTCGGCCAACAGGCTGGCTGGCTTTGGCATGACCTGATCATCTGGAACCAGAACGAACAGCGCCGGCTCGTCCTCTTGGGCTACCCGCGCCGGTTCTACACCAACCAGAACTGTTCGTTCATAGTCGTTTTCCGGAAAAATGGCTGACCTCAAGACTGCGCACAACATCCACCCGTATCCATGCAAGTATCCGGGGGAGGTCGTCCGACGCTGGCTGCCGAAGGAGCCGTGCGTCATCCTCGACCCCTATTGCGGAAGCGGAACCACCCTCTTGGAGGCGACCTTTCAGGGACACACGGCCATCGGGGTGGACTGCAACCCCATCGCCATCCTGATCGCCCAGACGAAGACCGCCAACGTGACGGCGTCGGAAGCAAAAGCGGTGATGTCGGCCGTCGAATGGTGCGCCGTGCAGACTGAGAAACGAAAAGGCCTCAAAAAACTGCACGAGTTCGAAGGTCGCGATCATTGGTTCACTGATCTCGTCCAACATGAACTCGCGATCGCGCTGGAAGCCATCGAACACTTCGAGTTGTCTGGCAGCGCCGCCCTCGTCTTCCGCTGCGCACTCTCCAGCCTCGTCAATCTGGTCAGCAACCAGGATTCCGAGACCCGCTATTGCCGGACCGAAAAAGGTATCAAAAAATCCGAGCCGACGCAATTGCTCCAGAAACGTGCGACCGCGATCCTGGAAGCCATCCACCTGCGCGGGCGCCTGCCGACCCGGGCCAAGGTCATCACCGCCAACTTCCTCAAAGACCATGCGATCAAACCGGGAAGCGTCGACGCCATCGTGACCTCGCCGCCCTACGCGAACACGATGGACTACTACCTCTATCACAAACAGAGAATGAACGTGCTCTCGCTTTCCTTCCGGTCCGCCATGTCGCAGGAAATCGGTTCGCGTCACGAATTCTCCTCCAAGAAAGCGCCGGCGGACAAGTGGAAGGCCGACTATACGGCCAGCCTGGCCGAAATGTTCCGGTGCCTCCGTGACCAGGGGCTCGCGACGATCATCATCGGCGACAGCCAGATCGCCGGAAAGAAAGTCTGCGCCCAGGAACTGACGACCGAGTGCGCCCAGAACGTCGGCTTTGCCGTGGAAAGCTGCACTTCGGTGGCAATGGCGGGCAAGAGCCGGACATTTCAGGCTTCCTTCCAAAGGCCGGGGAAGTATGAACATACTATATGCTTAAAGAAAACCGGCAGGTAAGGCTGTATTATGAATGCCTCGAGCAGGCGCTCTTCTTCTTTGTCCCTTCGATCCGCCAAGCCTTCGGCGCTCGCGCCGAGATCGCGCTGGTCCGTCTAACCAAGCTCAGCACGGAAAGCGTCGTAGCGGAGAAGCTCGCCCTGCCCCTCGCGCTCAAGAACCCCGACGGGCTGCTCACTGAGGTCATTGACGGGGTCGAGTACCCGTTGGCCTGGATCGAAGTGTCGACCGCCGTCGACACCCAAGACCACGAACTCCAGCGGTTCGATTCCATCGTCGCCGCTTCCTATTCCCAGATTCCAGTCATCAAGGTACAGGCCAAACGTGCATCCGGCGCCGACCACGGCGGCCAGCAGAATTTCGACCGACAGTCTTCGCATAAAGTGGGCGCCCTGATGCTCAAGACCCCCGTCATCCAGGTAAAATGGGACACCTCAGACGACGCCCGATTCGCTATCCGTGAACCTGACCACAAGGCCTGCCCGGATGAAGCCTGCAGCCAACGCCTGAGTGAAGTCTTCAGCGTTCTCGCCGACTACCCGAAGAACCCGGCCAGCGTCATCCTCAAGGGCCACACCGGGTCGGACCTGATCGACCGCCAGATGCGGATCGCGCTCGAGGCCGTCGAAGAGATTCCGGCAGATAAACGTGGTCGCTCGAGCCGGTTCTATTACCGAGACAAGAAGTGGTGTCTCAAATTCAACCGCTGGTCCCACGCCATGGACCCGGAACGCGGCATGTGCTGGTACTACCGGGCCTACAAGGGCGAACTCCTCCATGGTCTAATCCACGACAAAGAGGCTTCGACCGCCCTGGCGGCAGCCGAAGCCTTCTGCGGTAACCTCGGCGTAACGGCGACCAAGGCCGAGCTCCGGGAACTCGCCCGACACGGAGCGGACGGAGTCGATATCACCGGCTTGCTCAAAGGCTCGGCGCTCAACCGTCCTGGCATGGCAATCGTCTGGAACTGTGCCTCTTTCGATGTGTGCAACGCCGACGGCGAGATCCTGCTCAAGTTGAAGTGGAAAAGCAGCATCGGCCTCGGCTTTAAAGTGCCCTGCCATGCGGGCAAAGCCACCCTCCTCACCCCCTTCACCAAGATTGAAGAAGACGACGTGACGTTCGCGGTCGCCAATGCCGTGCTCCCGAGGAACGGCTTTGAGGTCTTCGCCGTCAGCTACCCCGGCGCCCAAGGCGACTTCGCCCTCGTCGAAGGCTCAGGCCGTAAAGCCGTCCGAACCTATGTCGACGTCATTTCGACCAAGCAGGACGGCGCCAAGCGGAGGATCGTCAACCTGACCGAAAGCAAGGGTAAGTGCGCGGCCACGGTGCTCGCGAAAGACACCGCCAAAGTCCTCCAATGGCGGAATCCCGGCGAGAAACTAAATTTGCTACTTTCCCGAATGGGGCTGGACGGCAAATCCGTCGTGATCGCCGGCGTCGCCTACCCCAAGAAGGCCTCCGAAACCCCGACGGTTTTCGAAGGCATGTCCGCCTTGGACTATATCGTGATGTATGACGGCGCGGAATGGTGCGTCTGGTCTCGAGCCGATCGCCGCCCCGCCGGCTTCTCCGTCTTTCACGGCGCGCTCACTTTGCCGAAGCGCTTTAGCTACTGAAGCAGTAAAAGTTGATACTGCCTGCCGGGGTTAATTAGTAGTTACAGACTTTTTTACAGGTCTATTTCCCGGCAGCGAAGCAATCTTCGGTGAGGGAAGTCATGGGGAACACTGCTAAGAGCCCGTGGGGTAAAACGTCCATTATTGTGAGTCTAATTGGGTAACGAGGGGTTGCCCGGGTTGGAATCCTAGTTATCCACTAGAAAATACCTCCATGAGCAAACCGAAGAAACTCAGCGCCCTCACCCGCGTCCCCCTGCGCCAGGCATGGAAGCATGAGGCGGGCGAGTTCACCCCGTGGCTCGCCCAGCCTGAGAACCTTGAGAGGCTTTCAGAAGAGCTAGGGCTCAGTGAACTGACATGCATTGCAACAGAACACTGGGTCGGGGACTTCAAACTCGACATGCTCTGCTCCGATGGAAGCGACCAAGTCATCATCGAGAACCAACTTGAGGAAACCAACCATAAGCATCTTGGTCAGCTGATCGCTTACGCCGCAGGTGTCGGTGCCAAGAAGATCATCTGGGTAGCTGAGTCCTTCCGGCCGGAACATGCCGCCGCCCTTCAGTTTCTAAACGAGAATAGTAACGAAGGTCTGGCCTTCTTCGGCGTGCAGATAGAGCTCTGGCGAATCGGTAGCTCGTCCTTAGCTCCCAAGTTTGAAGTCATCGTAAAACCTGATAACTGGACGCGCATAAGTCGCGAACAGGCTCGAGTTGCGACCGGATCTTCCCCGATAAAACAACTTCAACTCAAGCTATGGCAGACTCTCGTCAAATCGCTGCTCAAGTCAGCTCCAAGGATTAAGCCATACGCCCCTAGGGCTCAACATTGGCTTAACTGCCCTATTGGTCGCGCCGGCATGCTTCTTAGCATCACTGCAAACTCCAGAGAGAAGCGGCTTGGCGTCGAGCTCTACATAAATGACGCCGAATCAAAGTCCCAATTCGCCGCACTGCTCGCGCAGCGTAAGAGCATCGAGTCTAAACTAGGGTTCGAGCTCGATTGGCAGGAGCTACCGGATGCGCATGCCTGCCGCATAGCTTACTGGCGCCCGGATTCACCTATCGAAGACGAGAGTAAATGGAAAACCTATCAGGAGTGGATTGCCGAACATATCCTAAAGATGGACGAAGTCCTCCGTCCGATCGTGAAGTCGCTACCCTGAGCTTAACTAAGACAAAAAGTAATAACTATCTTAAATCCCCTTAAGACACAAATACCTCGCAGCGGTGCCAGGCGAGATGGTTCGGGTCTGGGCGATGAGTGGCTTGGGGCGCAAAGGACAGCGGATGGCCGTTGAGGACAGCGAGCTTGAAGTGGATGCCGCCGGGGAGGATCGATACCGCGATATCAAACTTGGCTACTTGAATGCGCCGGTCGTCGTCGAGGTCCGGGAGGTCTGCATCTAGTTATAGCTGGCTAGTTTCGGTAAGGCTCGAACT
>Ga0222713_10002876_pt1 | contig 18049 bp, 19 predicted proteins | sample C33_649DmetaG_FD_165061 | JGI IMG/M metagenome (GOLD analysis project Ga0222713, IMG submission 165061) | Estuarine water microbial communities from San Francisco Bay, California, United States - C33_649D | ecosystem: Environmental > Aquatic > Marine > Unclassified | place: USA: California...
CCGTCGGTTTCTTCGCCACCAAGGTTCAGGCCGCCACCCATCTTCTTCATCAAGTCCATGCAGCTCGATCCGCTGTAGCTCTTGCAGAACGCTTCGGCCTTGTCACCGAACTTCTGCAAGGCAACCATTGGGCCAGCCGCAAGTGCTGCACGACAATCTGCTTCGGCCATGCCGATCGCTGCACATGCCGTTGCGACCTTGCCCGGGTCGAGACCGGGGCCCTTCGACATGCCCTGCTGTCCGGACTGCGCTCCGCCAACTGTGGCGAAGTTGAACTCCTTTTCGCAATCACCTTCGGGACGGTTCAGTAGCGTCGAGCACATCTTCACCCACTTGGACTTTCCGAGAGTTGAGAAGTCCGGGCCCTTGCCGGGGCGGAACATCAATGCGCAGTCGACTTGGCTGAAGATCTTCGAGCAGTTGTCATCGAACTTCGTGGTGGGCTGCTGAATGTCGGTCATGGCGGACTTCATTTCGGGAGCGACACCGTCGGTCTCTTCGCCGCCCATCTCGGCCGTCTCATCCATTGCGAATTCGCTGCCGTAGAGCACATCGAAATCTTCCGAGATGAACTCGGGCAACTTGCCGCTACGCGCGGCGAAGACACGGTAGGTGTACTGACCATCGAGCCAGATGCCGTCGTCATCGGTTGCCGGCACGTCGATCTTCATGCCGCCCTTCTTGGCGATCACCGAATCGACCGTGTCCCAGTCGCCATCGGTGTTCAACACCTGCAACGAGGCCTTTCGTGTGGTCTTTCCGACCTTGATGGTGACGACACAGTCGTCGTCATCGACGCCCTCGATCATTTCGCCGTCGTCGCAGCTTCCCTGTGGCACCACCGACGGCTTGCCCAGCGCCGCATTCTTCACGCGACTGGATGCCGATTCCGAACCGCCACACGATGCGAGCACAATCGCCGCGCAGGCGCCGACCGCAAACAACACTTTCCGTGTCTTCATGTCGTTTCTTCCCTTTCAATGTCCCGTCCAGCCTGCGGACATGAACTTCCTTCAAGCGGGAACTTACAGCAATCCCCGGGGCGACTGTCTTCAGCCCCCTCAGCCGAATTAGTTTCGCCCCATGCGTCGTACCTGGCCGCTGTGGTGCATGGTTCTCGTGGTCTTGGGATCGTGCAGCGGTTCGAGCCCCGAGGCCCAGCGTGACCGCAACGCCAACGCCAACATCTCCGCCGAGGGCTGCACTCCAGGGGAACTCCAGGCCGCCACCACCGCGTGGTCCGATGCACTGACATTGGCGACCGATGCGAACGCGTATTTTCTCGCCGGGAAATCTGGCCTTCGGTACACCACGTGGTTCGGCGCCGTCGACAACACTCGACTGAACCGGGTCAAGACTGGTGCGCAACGAATTCAGGCGATTCTGACAAACGGATCGATTGGTCTGCACTGCAACCAAAGCCAATGCACCCCAAGCACGTACGGATACACATACCCCACTGACATCAAGACCAAAGTGATCTATCTGTGCGAGGCATTTTTTGCCGCACCGCGACTCGGTACGGATTCGCGCGCAGGAACGATGATTCATTTCCTGAGTCAGTTCACCGACCTTGCCGGGGCCGGGGCATACGCGTACGGCACCGAGTCGGCAAAGGGACTCGCCATCACCCAACCCGACATTGCCGTGAAGAACAGCGACAACTTCGAGTACTTCTTCGAAAACACTCCCGCCATCGTCGAACCCGCTCCGGATACGTCAACTACGGCAACAACCACCACCACACTCAATTCAAAAACTACGACCCCGACGATTTCGCCGTTGCCGCCAACGTCGGTAACCGAATCGACTTCGGTTGTCCTTGTGGCTACGACGTCACCGGCCACGACGACCACCAGCCCGGTTGCGACTTTGCCAACAATGCCCGCAACTACGTCGACAACAACCACCACAACCACGGCACCCTCCGACTCCATCCGGGACGTTGTGGTCAAGCGCGCACCTGCCTTGTCTGCAACGACGACACGCAAGGCCTCGGTCCTACGCATCGCCGTCGACTACCTGAAGGAGTCGGGCCCACGTCGGCTCACCATCGAACGGCGCACGTCGGGCAAGTGGGTGCGACTTGCGCCATCGTTCGAGGTCACCACCGACCGGTCAGTACGGCTGATCGACGTTCGCGCAGGCTCGTACCGAGTGGTCCTTGAGGCCGCCGGCAACGTTGCAGCCGAAGTATCAGGAATCCTGTTGGTTCGTCGCTAGCACGACATCGATATCGCTGCGTTCGATTGGTCCGTGGTCGAGGATCGAGCTCGAAGCACCAACATCGCTGTATCGCGTCGCGCACACTCGTAGCGACGCCACGCAGAGCCGAGCAGCCCGTCGGGCTGGGATCGTACGTTCTGGGCGAGTTTCCTGATGCGATTGTTTGCCGTGCGTGAGTCGATGAGGACCGTTTCGTTGTCGTCGAGGATCTCGACCCACCGCTGCCTCCGCGGCGGATTGGGGGAAAACACCCCCCACACCTGCGTGATTCCCGTTCCGCGCACCACGAAGGCAGCGATGTTTCGCTGCTCACCTGCAGCGACCGCCGGACTGGACGAGATGCTGAGAATATTCCAGACGACGACACACGCAATCATCGGCCAGGCCAGCAACCCGCGTGTTGAAACGGCTGCGTCGTTCGATTCAAGGCTCGTCGCCGCGAGAAGACCAACCAAGGCAACCGCCGAAAAGAACCACAGTCCGCACACCAAGGCGATGCAGACATGCAACGTGACGGCGAGAGCCGTCACGCGCCGGCGGAAGGAACTCGGGATGCGATCGGGCAGCAACGCAACCCCAATGAGCAACACCACCACGACACATTCGACGAAAAGGGTTCCCCACGTTGCCGCGGACAGCACCGCATCGGGCAGATGTCGAACGAGCGAGCCCAACGGACCCCGCCTTGCATCGGCGTTGTCGACGACTATCCGCAGCGCCGACCCATTGATCCACGTGTCACCACCGTGCAGGAATCGAATCAATAGAGGCGTCAGGTAGACCAGCGCAACTTGAATACGAAGCGCACGAATCGTGTGCGTCGACCAGCCGAGGATCGAGCCCAACATCGCCCAGAACAACAACACAACGAGATACATCTCGGCGGACGAGATTGCGAACGGCGCACGCGCGTTCAATGAAGCGGCACACACGAACACCGCAACCAGCGATGTCATTCCAATCACTTTCGTTGGACGTGCGAACAACATCGCACAACCGGCGATCGCAAGAACGATCAGCAGTCGAACCCCGAAGGGCGACGAGAGCGCATCGAACACCGACCAGCGGCCCGGATAATGAACACCATCGGCGAATCCCGCGGTCGCGTACAAGCCGTCGTCCGACAACAGCAAGCGCGAATCGGCCCACCACGAGGAAAAGCTCCACGCGGCAACCACCGCGAGCCAACGATTGAGCGTCGAAGTTTTCAGGCGGGAATGCGGGCCAACAGACCCCGGTCGAGAACTGCAGCGATGGCACGTTCGAGCCCGACGATCGCCATCTGTCGATCGCGCTCGCTCGACGGCACGAAGGCACCCGCGATGAGGATGTTGAAGCTCATGATGAAGAGCAGGCCGGCGTCGTAGTCATCACGGATTTGTTCGATGGTGTAGTCCTTGACCCCGTTTTCGGCCATCTTTTGGCGGTAGTAGTCGAGATAATCGTCTTCGATTGCTCGACGCACGTCCACCTTCAGGCTCGACGCGGCCAACCACGCCAGGTCCTGCAGCGGATTCGAAACCATCACGTTCTGCCAGTCGATCATGATCACCGGCAAGAGTCCGGGCTTTCCGCCCCCGAACATGGCATTGTCCATCTTCACGTCACCGTGGATGAAGGTCAACTTGCGCTTGCCCATGTCCTTCATGATCCGCTTGAACTCCGTCACGTACCGGGGCATGGCATCGAGAAGTTCCTGCGGGAAACACTCGGGAAAATTCTTGATGGCTTGTTCCCACGTACCGAAGAATCCCGGCGAGAAACCCTCGATGTACTCGTCGGAGTCGATCGTCATCATGTGACCGAACTTCTCGTGCCAGTTGTCGAAAAATCGTGCATGCAGTGGTGCGATGGAATCGATGACCATCTTCACCTGGTCCAGCGTCACGCCTTTCACCTGGTCACCGACGTCGTAGCCAACCAAGTCTTGGATCACCACGGCATTGCCACCCGTCACCGGATCCATCCGGGCGAAGTAGCACTTGGTCATCGGCATGGCGACTTCCTTCGACACTTCGTTGAAGAACAACACCTCGCGCTCGTACATCTTCGTGTTGTTCGCAATCTGGCGGTTCTCGGCGTTCTTGTGGGCGAATTTGATCACCAACGTTGCAGGCCCGGCGTTGGGTGCGCTGTAGGTCAGGAACACACGCACCACTTCACCCAACACGCCGATCACTTCACCAACCGGCTTCACCTCGAACGACACCAGCCGCTCGCCCGCTGCAAGGTCGCCACCCGCACGAATCAATTCGTCGAGCCACTCGACCGTGAGAAGTTCCGGCCGTACCGGAAATGCCGACTCTGCCACATTGCCCCCTTGCACCCGCAGAAAACCATCCCCATTCTTGCCGACTTCGCAGGACGGGTTTGACGGCCCTATCCCACTTGGTTGACCGTGAGAATCGTCCCCGGAATCGCGGGTCTTGCCGGACCGGTCTGCGTATCGACCGACTGGATCAGCATTCGGCCGGTCGGGCTCGTTGTCGATGCAATCATCAACTGCCAGAAGTCCCCGCCGACCGTCGCTTCGACAAAAAAATTCCAGGCAACGACGGTCCGTGAGTTTGCATCCTGACCCACGATTGCCACATCGGTGTTCGTCCACGGCACGTTGTCGCCGTTCTTGCGCAACCAGATGCTGACCCAATCGGTACCCGCATCGGTTTTTTCGAGTTGGATCGAAAAGGAGATGTTGAACCTGCCCGTCACGCCCATCGTGATCTGGGTGCCGCCGACAATCGAGACGCCCGACGAAAAATCGGTTTGCCCCAAGGGCACCGGCGTTGCCTGGCCCAACGTCAGCGGTACATCGGTTGTGTCGTAGAACGACCCGTACGCACCGAACCCGCCTGGGTCACCCTGTGCACCGGGTGGTCCGGTGGCACCCGTGGCACCCGTTTCACCTCTCTCGCCTCGTGATCCCGCGGGACCGGTTGCCCCGACATCACCCGCGTCCCCCTTTGCACCGGTCGCACCTGCCGACCCCGCGGCACCGGCGAGTCCCTGCTCGCCTTGTTTTCCGGTTTCACCTTGTTTCCCGGTTTCACCCGTGGGGCCTTGTTCACCTTGCGGGCCGGCGGGCCCTTGCTCTCCGACACGTCCCTGCAGTCCACGAAGACCGCGCGGGCCACGGGTCCCCGCCTTTCCGGTTGCTCCACGTGCCCCGGCTTCACCTTGCTCGCCTTGTTCACCTTGTTCGCCTTGTGGACCTGGGGGACCTTGCTCGCCGCGCTGGCCCTGTTCGCCGGCCGGGCCAGTGAGCCCACGTGGCCCCACGGCTCCGTCGGCACCATCCGCACCACTCGGACCAGGAACGGCGACAACTTGCGGTGGTGGCGCCATGCGCACGATGGCCACCGTACCGACAGATGCCGTCACACCGGTGGCCAAAAGAACCGCCACCAACGCTCTGCCATGCATTGGCCTCGAGGGTACGAACGAGGCTTCCGATCGCCCTTTCACCCTCTGACAAACGGGACATTCGCAATCAGATCGGGAGGTCCGTCATGCGCGGTCGATGTTGCATCGATAGTTTCCGTTCGTGTTCGATTCCCCCACTGCGCGTCGCGTGCTTGCCATCTCCCAGTTCGCCTCGACGTGGTTCCTGGTCGGATTGATGTGGACCATTCACTTCATCCACTACGCACTTTTCCCCAAAGTGGGCGAGGCCGAGTTTGTGGCGTTCGAAAAGGCACACGTCGATCGCATCGGAAACCTGTTGCTCATCCCGTGGGTGATCGAGGGCGTCACCTTGCTGGGTTTTCTTGCGCTTGCATTCCTCGGCCAACGCCGCGAGCTGCGCGTACCGGCAGCCATCAATGCGCTCGCCATGGGTGTCGTGCTGGCAATCAGCGGATTCTGGTCGGCACCTGCACACGGAAAACTGATGAAGGCATTCGACCGCGACGTGTACGACCGCCTGATGGCCGCCGACACCGTGCGCACCATCGCGTGGACCGTCTGCGGCGCAACCGCAATTTGGCTGCTCGCACGTGTGTGGTCGTCCGACACCGAAGGGTCGGTGGCACGATGATCCTCGAGCGGTGGGGCGCAACCCGCGAGGAAATCGCATCGGCCGTCATCGGTGATGATCTGTGTCCGATCGCGCGAATCGTTGCAACTCGTTGCATCACCATCGCAGCGCCTCCCGAAGCCGTCTTTCCCTGGCTTCGACAAATGGGCTTCGGACGCGCCGGCTGGTACAGCTACGACTGGGTCGACAACCTCGGCCGCAAAAGCGCAACCAAGATCGACCCCGAGCTTCAATCGCTCACCGCGGGTGGCATCCTGCCCGGAGGACCCGCCGACTTCGAAGCAGTCATCGTCGACCCCCCGCGAGCGCTCGTCATGCGGCTCGCACAAAAGGGTCGCGCGACGAAAAACACCACGTTCGTTCTCGCCTACGAACTACGTGACTGCCCGGAAGGAACCCGTCTTGTCACACGAATGCGTGCTCGTATCAATGCTCCCGGCGGGCCGATCATCGAAAAGTTCCTTCTCGCCCCGGGCGACGGCATCATGCTGCGTCGCCAGCTGCTCAACGTCGCGCGTCGCGCAGAATCGGGATACGCGTCACCAAGCGACACTTCAATCACGGATTAGTTTCACCGCAACTTCAAGGAAGAGGGTTGCAAACGTGAAGAGATTCCTGGCCATCGCAGCAGTTGCTCTGGCACTTGCATCGTGCGGTGACAACAACGAGCCAACCGATACCACCGCCCCCGTCACCACCGACAGCGTCGCGACGGGCCTTGCCAACCCCGCATCCGAATACTGCGTGGCACAGGGCGGAACGATCGAGATCGTCACCGAAGCCGCCGGAGAAGTCGGATATTGCAACCTGCCCGACGGGCGCCGCATCGAGGAGTGGGAGTTCTACAACTCCGACAACGGCTGAGGTGTCAGGGCTTGATCTTGACCCTGTTTGACGTCAGCACCTTTCCTGTCTTCGTCTTGCACGTCGACACGATGGACGTGGCAAACGCATAGGAGCGCGCTCGTGGAGCCACATTCACGAGCGAGTACTTGCCCGAAACTTTTCCGACGCCCACAACCTTGCCCGTGTTCGTCTTGACGACGCATGTTGCACCTACGGGGGCCGTCACCTTTACCTTTGTCGACGCAGTCACCTTCGCCGCCGCCTTCGGGGAACCGGGTGCCGGAGCGGGTGAAAGAATTCTCACGCCTCCCGGCGACTTCACGAGCTTCAACGACATCTTGTTGTTGTCGCTCGCCGCGAAGTCCGCCACCGACGACTTCGCTACTGCCGCAGTTTTCACCTGCGCCAGGATCGATGAACACTCCACCGCCTGCGGCCCCTGATTGGCAGTACACCACGCGCCGATTCCTTGTGCCGTACACGACGTGATGCCCTTGGCCGCACAAAAGTCGGTGACTGCCGATGGCTGGGTGACCGTTGAACCATCGCCTGAGCCCTGGTTGTTGGGGTTGATGTTGATCTCTTGGCTTTGCGTGAAGGTCCCCGAACCCGAGTAGCCGGCGAATGCACCCGAACCGCTGGTGACAAAGACCTTCGCCTCGATTGACACGTTGACCGTGTTGTTCACCACGGCCCCGTCTTCGCTTCCCAGCAACCCGTTCAGTTCGATTGTCCCCAAAAGCCGACTCGACGACGCGTCGGGAAATTGCATGACGAAGGCGCACGCCTGAAACACCTTGCCCGAAAACGAGTTCATCGTTGATCCGGCCATGGTGATGGTCAGCTGAAGATTCACCACTTGGGATGACTTGCAATCGGCGGCGATCGTCCCACTGGTGAAGCCCGCATCTCCGGTGCTCGCCGCCAAGGTCGGATTCGAAGCCGTTCCGGAAACCACAGCCGACACCGACGTCGACGCGATCGAACACGTTGCCGAAACCGAAGTTTGACCCGCCATGAACAAAGACCCGATTGACGTCAACTCAGGATCGCAATCGGGCATCTCACCCGCCACGGGTCCACCGGGCTGAACGGCAACGATGAAATCACCGGGATTCGACGGAATGGCCGCGGCGCGAACTGCCGCGTTCGCGGGACTCGTTGCCGCGAACAACAACGACGAAAAGAGAACGGCTTTGATCCTCACGAGCACTCCGATCAATGCTTGATTTTCCGTCATTTTGCCGAGTCATTCCCAACATGCTCGGCACAAATCATGCTCCTGTGCGTTCAGCGTCCATCGCTAAAGTCGACAGGTGACTGAAGTCCGCTGCTTACGAGCAACCGCACTCCTGCTCTGTCTCGGTATCGCGGCGTGTGGATCAAGCGGATCGGCATCGATGAGTTCTGATGACACTTCTCCCGCCTCTGAAACAGTCGTCACCGACGGTCCAACGACAACGCTTCCGCCAACCACCACAACGGTGGTTCCCGCACCGGTGACGATCAGCCTGGCGTTTGCCGGCGATGTCTTGATCCATAGTCAGGTGTGGAAGGCCGCGACGGTTCATGCGGGTGGCTCGGGTTACGACTTCACACCGATGTTTGCCCGCGTGAAGCCGTTGATCGAAAGTGTCGACCTTGCCGTTTGCCACCTTGAAGTCCCCCTGGCCGCACCCGCTGACGAGCCAACGACCAATCCTCTCTATTCCGCTCCGCCGGAGATTGCACTAGCCATCAAGGATGCGGGCTTCGACCGCTGTTCAACCGCCAGCAATCACACCTTCGACAAAGGGGCCAAGGGAATCTCGGCGACGCTCGATGAATTCGATGCGCTCGGTCTCGGTCAATCGGGCATGGCCCGCACACCCGACGAGATTGAGCCGAAAGTGTTCGATGTGAAGGGCGTCAAGGTCACCCACCTGTCGTACACCTACGGATTCAACGGAATTTCTGCCCCGAACGACGAGAGCTGGCGGTCTGCACGGATCGACCCGACACGGATTCTGGCCGATGCACAAAGAGCCCGTGACCTGGGAGCCAACGCCGTGATTGTCAGCATGCACTGGGGTCGCGAGACACAAACCGAACTCAGCGAATTCCAACTGACCAATTCCGACGCAATCACGAACTCCGGCTTGATCGATCTTGTCGTCGGTCATCACGCACACGTCGTGCAGAAGATCGACAAAGTCAACGGCGTGTGGACGATATTCGGCCTCAGCAACCTCATCAGTTACCTACCGACGACGAATGCCTTCAGCGCCAACACCCAAGACGGAATCATCGCCACCACCAACATCACCCTGAACCCCGACGGATCGGTTGTCGTCGACAAACCCAGCGTTCATCCGATTTGGGTCGACAAGAAAAATGGAGTGCTGGTTCGACCTGTCATCGGCGATCTTGCCGACCCCTCCGTTCCCAAGCCCATCAAGGACGATCTCAGGGTGTCCCTCGAGCGCACACGTTCAGTCGTCGGGGACTTCATCGCCACCGCTCCGTAGCGTCCATCTGCCGCAAACATCGACAGCCTCCGGCGATCACCGACCGACGTAGGCAAGCCATAGGTCTTCCGACCAGTGCGCACGCAGTTCGGCCGTGACGAAGTCGCTGGTCCACTGCACCATTTCGAAGAATGGAAAATCCACCGACATCACCTCGACAAAGGCCATGCCGTCGAGCAACAATGCCGCGTCGTCGATTCCCATCTCGACTGCTTCACCAGCCTGCAGACCGCTGAGGCGCATCTGCAATCCGAGCACTGCCTCGCCGTCCCAGCGCGAGAGCATGTTTCCCTCCATCAACTGGTCGGTCATGATCTCGAGAATCTCGAACAGTGCCGACACGGCATCCGACTCGAACACGATCGAACGCGGCTCGATCATCGGTTGCCCCGCGCCGGAGTCAAACCTGCAGACCGCAATATGGAATGGCGCTGCACAATCCACTACGTTACGAAAACCACGCGAACGGTCGATCATCGTTCCGTCAAAAATCCGGTACGCCGACACCAGCGGAGACAATTGACATGACATCCCTGCGCGAACGTTGGACCTTGATCCTCGTATATGTCTCTCGGGTGGTCACGGCCATGCTCGGAATCGGGCTCGTGCTCGCGCTCTTCAGTTCGATGCCCCAGAAGTCGATCACCCTCGAGGCCGGCACCGAAGGTGGCTTGTTCGACGTGATGGCGAGGCAGGTGGCCGATGACCTCGAGCCCCATGGCATCAAGGTCACGATCGTCAACCGGCCTGATTCGATGAAGATCATCGACGACATCGTCGACCCAAAGAGCCCGGTGGAGGCCGGTTTCGTCGCATCCGACGCTTCTGCGAGCCACTACGACAAGGTCTCCCAAGTCGGCACGGTCATGATCGCGCCGATTTACCTCCTCACTCACGTCGAATCCGACGTGCGGAACATTGCAGACTTCGCGAACCGAAGCATCTCCCTCTACCCCGTCGGAAGTGCCGCATGGGCCGCGTGCGACTACATCCTCGAGAGCTATGGCGTTGACATCGTCGATGCGAATTCGCAGTACGGGAACGGTCAGACAATCGTCAAGAACATCGTCGATCGAGTCACCGACGTCGGCTGCTTCGTTGACGTGCCTTCGGGCGCTTCCAGTGACTACGCGGACAAGATCCTCGCGCAACTGGCGAATCCCAATCTTCGGTTGATTCCGATTCCACAGGCTCAGGCGCTGCAGGCACGGCGGGATTTCCTGCGTCCACTCACGATTCCCTCCGGCGCCTTCAACGTGTACCCCCCACGCCCGTCGATCGATGTACCCACTACGGGGGCAAGCATCACCTTCATCGCAAAGAATTCGCTTCCCCGCGAACTGGTCGTCATGATCGCGCATGCATTGTCACAGGATTACCGGGGATCCACGGTCGCCAACCAGGCAGGTGAACTTCCGGCCATCAATTACATGAACCTGCCTGTGTTCCACAACGCGCGGGACGTGCACTCAAGTGGACTCCCCTGGATGTATCAGAGGTTTTCGTTCGGCACCGCGGCGTTCATGGACAAGTTCATCAACCAATACGGCATTGTTCTCACCGTTTTCTTCTTGTTCCTCTCCACGGTGAGCATCTTCGGGTTGCCGCTCCCCTATCACTGGATCGTCGGCAGCAGGCCACGCCGCACTCGCATGATCCTCGAGTCAATCGACCAGCGCACACGACAGACCGGCAAGATTTCGCGGCGGGACCAGCGAAGACTGGCGATGATCGAGAAGTGGATCGAAAAACAATCCTTCGGAATCGACGGCCTGGAAGCGCAGTTGCGGAGAATCCGCGGCGGTTCCGAGAGAACACAAACGAATTAGTTCCATCCGAAGAAGGTGCGAAGCAAACCTCCGGCACGGCGGCGCCCCCGGCAGGGATCGAACCTGCGACCTGCGGTTTAGGAAACCGTTGCTCTATCCACTGAGCTACGGAGGCGAATACCCGATCGTGAGGTTACCGCCGTGCCTCGGCGCGTCTCCGAATTCCCGTGCAACACCCACTCTCTAGATTCATGCACGTCCATTCAGAGGATCCGAGGGGCCCGGCCCGACGACGATCCGCCAACCGATCGCGGCACTCACACGAGTGTCACGACACGGTGGCAACGCCGGGTGCGATGGAGGTACCCATGAGCCAGTCACGAACCACCCCGAACCCGCAAGTTCCCGCTTCGCTGCCGGCCGATGTTCACTACGGGTTCACCCGTTACGGACTCGAGCAGATGATTCATCACGTTCATCCGATTCCGCTCGGTCGCGGATTCACCGCCGCATTCATGTCGAAGAACTGGCCGGGTCTGTCACTCAGTGACGGCATGAATGCCGCGAAATCCGCGGGCGTATTGAAGCGCAATCGCTTACATTTCGCCGGAGTAGCCGTACGTCAGGCCGTCAAGGAACTCCACATTCTCCACGACGGATCGACCCGAGTCGTGAAGTTCACCCGTGGCGAATCGTCAGAACGTGCGGATTGAATCCAGAATCTCGGCAACACGAAGCGAACTCGATGCCGGGAAGACCCCGGCTCGCTCGCCGCGGATGGCCGCGCTGACTTCTTCGACCATGAGCGCAAATGCATCGTCGGGGGCGAATCTCTCGACGGTCTCTCCGATGAGCAAGGTCGCATCCTGCTTCCACAGAGTGAATGCTTCACCGTCACCCGTGCGCATCGAAGCCGCGGACCCCGTGACGCTGATTCGCTGCTGTGGTGCGATGTCAAAGGAGCACAGTGCATCGGCACGGGTTGAACCGTTCAACGTGACCTGCGCAGATGTCGTGAGATCGATTCCGGTCGGACCCATCACGACATCGACGTTCTCGACGGCGAAGTCGACATTTTCTCCGAGAAGCATCAGCCACAGGTGGGCCTGGTAGCAACCGACGTCGAGCAGGGCTCCACCCCCCATTTCTGGTTGCGATCGATAGTTGCCGGCGAGGTCGCCCTGGAACGTGAACGCAGTGGAGATTGAGAGAAGATCGCCGAGATCCCCGCGTTGAACCACTTCGGCCATGCGCTTCATGCGGGGTTGCCACCGGGTCCACACTGCTTCGACGAGTAGCCGCTGTTGACGCTTTGCAGCAGCCTGCATCGTGCACACTTCGTCTGCGTTCAGAGCCAACGGTTTTTCGCACAACACGTGCTTGCCTGCTTCGAGAGCTGCAACAACCCATTCTTTGTGTTGAACATTCGTGAGACTGATGTACACCGCATCGACGTTCGGGTCTTCGATCAACGCGCGATACGAGTCATGGACGACTTTGGGCTCCAACTCCGCGGAACGTTTGGCGTCACGGCTGGCAACTGCGTGGAGGCTCGCCTCGCTTGCCGCATGCACCGCAGGAGCCATCGCACGGCTGGCCACGTAGCCGGCGCCGATGAAACCCCAACGTACGGTCACGACGATGCGATGTTCGGTACGACCGGAAGTGCATTCCTCAGCGCCGATTGCTCGGCCGCTTCCATGATGGCCACGACGTTGCGGGACTGCAGGGCCTGCACCGACATCGGGGTCTTTTTCGTCAGATAGTCGACGATCGAATGGTGGAACGAGAACGGCGTCACGGCATCGAGTGCGACAACGGACCGCGTGCCATCGGCGGCGTACAGGGTGAGAATTGCGGGCAGATCGGCAACCGCAGGCTCGGCGGCCGGGTCCCAGTCGCCCACGATCGCGCCTTTTGTTCCCAGCACATGGAACTTGGGCTTCCGCGCGGCGGCGAGGTCGGAGTTCACGAACGTAGCTTGCGTTCCGGATGCAAATGTGACGGTCACTTGCGCGTGGTCCGCATTCGTTGCGTGCATCCAGACGCGCTTTTGGTTCTGACCACTGACGTGCGCAATCTGCTCGGGGATCACGGTGAGAATCTGGTCGATGAAGTGACTACCCCAGTCGAAGATCGCACCACCCGACACCTCGGCGTTCGAATGCCAATAGGTGCACGGTTCGGAGTAGCCACCCACGAAGCAGTCGTACTGAAAGACGTCACCGATTGCGCCCTCGGCGATGAGTCGGGCCATGGTGACGAAATCCCGGTCGTACCGGCGGTTTTGGTACACCACGAGGAGAAGCTTCTTCTTGCCGGCAAGTTCCATCAGTTCGTCGCATTGGTCGGCCGTCAACGCCATCGGCTTTTCCAGCACGACGTGCACATTGCGGGTCAATGCTTCCTTGGCCCACGAGTGGTGACTGTTCGGTGGGGTCGAGATGACCACAAGATCGATGAGGCCCGAATCGAGCATTTCGGTTGCGTCGGAGAACGCCACGACCGAGGGCGCAAGTTCTCTTGCCGCCGCGACACGATCAGGATTGACGTCACAGACTGCCGTGAGTTCGAGGCCCGGGGTTCCCTGCACTGCCAGATTGTGTTCGTGCCCAATGGCACCGTAAGCAAGAAGACCGACGCGGATGTTTGCGTTGTTGTTTTGAGAAGACACTGAGTCAGACTCTACGCCACGACGAAAAACTTCGGACAGAGCCCGAGTGCGGCTTGCGGAACCACGGATACGGATGGATTTCCGCAAGACCCGTGAATTTTCGGAACGATGGCACCGGTGCAAACGTGACGGCAACCGAATTCTCTGCCGCAAACCGATACGGATCACCGAGATAAACGTGCAGATCACGCCGCGTCGACAGGTCCTGAAGGGTCTCGAGATAGAAAGCGATGCGACGCGAGCTCAGCTGAAGTTTTCGCAAGCCATCTTCGTTGAATACGAATACAACCGGAAGATTCGGATGGGCGGAAAGCGCAGCGTCCCTGTCGCCGAGTGAGTCGATTGTCAGCATCACGTAGTCGGGCTTCTTCATCACCACCGGCGCAGCGGGGCCCGCGGTCGCGGCGACATCGGGGTCGTGGTCGAGCAGCGGGTCGTGTGCTGCCTCGGTGAGCAATGCCTCGTCCGGGAAGTTCTGGATTGGACAGTTGTTGTTCAGCGGGCATCGGGCACACATTCCGGGCGCCCGTTTGTCGACTTGCCACCGGGAAAATCCGTACGGCTTTCCCGTTCCGGCACCGACCGTCCACTGCCACCCCAGAAGGTTCGCGGCACGTGAGCCGTCGAGAAGCTGGCGGTGCATCCGCTCCTGACCGAAGGTCCACCCTTTTCCATTGCGCACGGTCCACAGCGAGGCGAGCCACATTCGGGTTTGGTTGACCAGCCATCCGTCGGTCTCCAATTCCGTGACGACTTCGTCAACGCAGAGCATGTCGCGATTCCAGCCGTCACCCTCGGTGTGCGTGTTGGCAGTGAATCGAAGGTTTTCGAACATTCGAACACCAACCCGGGCGTACAAGTGCCGAGCGTATTCCTGCCATTTCAATTCGTCCTGGAACTTTTCACGGTCCTTGTACGGGGCGCTGCGCACCGCCTGCGACACCTCGTTCAGGGTCAGGATGTTGTGGCGAATGTATGGCGACAGCACCGACGCGCCGCGAGCCTCTTTGGGCAGAACTTCGCTGCGTTGGCTCGCGTAGCCCGTGATGTTCAGTCGCTCGAGCGCCGCGTCGGCGGCCGTTTGGCCGCCGGTGATCGAGCTGATCCCCAAATCTCCGGAGAAGAGGCCCGTGAAGTGGCTTTCAATGATGTCGAGCGGGTTCCGGGACTTGTCTAATGAGATCTTCAACATGGGAAGCCCTCAACGTAGGGCCTGGCGTCCCCGTGTAATCAATTGATCGCTATGCCTTGGTGAACTTCAGGTTCAACTTCAGCGTGCCGAGCATGATGCCGGGCTGGTGCATCCAGTTGTTGCCCTCGCCGTACTCGATGTGAGCAATGCGGTCGAGAAGCACACCCCAGGCAACCTGCTGCTCGACCCGCGAGAGGTTCGCACCGGGGCACACGCGCGGCCCGGCGGAGAATGCGACGTGACGCGTGACGCCTTCGCGGTCGAGGTCGAGGTCGAAGGGGCACTCGAATTCCTCGGGGTCGACGTTGGCCGCAGCGAAACGCAGGTGTAGCAGCGATCCGGCGGGCACGTGAACGCCCTGAAACACCTCGTCTTGTGACGTCATGCGCGTCGACAGACCGTGGGTTGGCGAGCGCAGACGCATGCCTTCCTCGGTGAAGGCACGGACCTTGGTGCGATCGTTGCGCAGCGTTTCGAACATGCCGGGACGTTCGCACAGCAACTGGGCCTGCTCTTCGAGTGCGTACTGCGTGGTTTCGAGCGCACCGATGATCATTGCGTACACCACACCGGCAATTTCAAGGTCGGTGAGCTTGCGGTCGAGCGCCTGGTAATGAACGTCGCAGAGGAAGCTGATCATGTCGTCCTGCGGGTTCGCACGTTTGATGCGTACCTGCTCGTACACGTATTCCTGGAAGCCCTGCAGGCGCGCGATCATGTCTTTGGCCTGGTCGGCTGTGATCTCGTGTTTCAGGCCGGTGCCGTGAACGAACGGAATGACGACGGCATTCCCCCACGCTTCGAGTTTCGGAATGTCCTCGAACGGAAAGCCGAGCACCGTGGCGAACACACGTTGCGGAAGCGGGCGGGCGAACTGCTTGACGAAGTCGACTTCGCCGTCATCGATCCATTCGTCAATGAGGTCGTTGGCGAGCTTCGCGATCATCTCGCGGTGGCGCATTGCACCGGTGCCGACCCACGGGTCGGTGAGTTCCTTGCGGTGCTTGATGTACAGCTCTTGGGTGGGCCGCAACGACACCATCGATGCCTGCATGAGATTGTGGTACAGCTCGTAGGTCTTTTCGGCCGTCAGGCCCTCGTTCGCATAATCGGTGATGCGTTTTTGGGTGAGGCTGGTGTAGCGCTCGGTGTCCTTGACCACGCGCTGCACGTCGGCATGCTTTGTGAGTACGTAGGCATCGGTGCCGGGGGTCAAGCCACCACCGGGAATGCGCAGCACCGGGGCATCGCGGTGCAGGATCTCGTACATCTCGTACCAGTGCTCGGCCGCACCTTCACCGAACAGATTGACGTCGTCCAGGCTGACCGGACACTTCATCGGGCTCAGTTGGTGATTGATGTGCCTTGGATACGTTTCCACGTCATTCCCCCTCACCGGCGAGGTTAGTCGGGGTGTCGACCCTGCCTCAGAGTCCGGGAAATTTGTAGATGACCTCGCCGAACGAGTCTGCAGCGAAGAAGTACAGCAGCCGCAGGGGTTCGTCACCGGTGTTCACCGACATGTGCTCGACGTTGCCCGCGATGAACACGGCATCGCCCGCCGCGACGGGGGTCGACTTCCCTTCGACGACCACTTCCCCACGACCTGACAGGAAGAAGTAGACCTCGGCTTGTTCATGCGTGTGACCCCGTGCGGGTCGAGGTGCGCCCACCGGAACCTCGGCGATGCCGACCGTCAACGAATTCGTCGCGGTGCGGTCGGAACTGAAGAGCGTCCACCAATCGACGTGACCCGTGATGTCGTCTTTCCACGACTCGGTCGGACAATCACTTGCCCGCCTGAACACCGCCTTGGCTTCCCCCACGAGTGGCAACTTAATCCTTGGTTGGCGGGGCACATGAAAAGATGGACAAGTGACAAGTATCGAGACTCCGGTGCTGATCGTGGGCGGCGGCCCGGCGGGGCTGACAACTGCGACAGCGCTCGCGCAGTACGGCGTGGATTGTGTGCTCGTCAACAAATACGAGGGGACGGCTCACACGCCGCGTGCGCACATCGTGAGCCAACGCACCGTCGAGATCATGCGGCACCTCGGATGTGAAGACGATCTGCTCGCCGTGGCGACGCCGCATGAATTGATGCGCAACAACTTGTGGGTGACAAGTCTTGCGGGGCGCGAAGTGGCCCGCCTCGATGCCTGGGGAACCGGCGACGACCGCATGGCCGACTACGCATCGTCGAGTCCGTCGCCGATGGCGAACTGCGCCCAGACGGTGTTCGAACCGATGCTGTTCGACGTGGCAACCCGTTCGGGCGCGGATCTGCGCTTTGGCCACGAGTTTCTGGGCTTCGCTCGCGACGGTGGCGGATTCATGAGCACGGTGACGATCCGTGCAACCGGCGAGGAGTTGACGATCCGTTCGCGTCACCTCATTGGCGCAGATGGTGCGCGGTCGAGGGTTCTTGATCAGGCGGGACTGAGGGTTGACGGTCGTGCGGCAATTTCGCATGCGGTGAACATTTGGTTCCGTGCCGATCTGTCGAAGTATCTCGCGCATCGTCCGGGTGTGCTGACGTGGTTCGTTGCATCGAACAAAAGCGATTCGATGCAGTTGTTGACGCTGATCTGTCACAAGCCGTTCGATGAATTCGTATTGGTCCTGAGGTACGACCCGACCATCGACGACATCAGCGCGTGGAACCTCGAGGATGTTCGACCGTACGTCGAAGCCGCAGTCGGAGTACCGGTTCCCGATCTGCAGTTGTTGGGCATCGCGGGTTGGCAGGTCAACGGCCTTGTCGCACCGCAGTACTCGAAGGACGGCGTGTACTGCATG
>Ga0222713_10002877_pt1 | contig 18048 bp, 20 predicted proteins | sample C33_649DmetaG_FD_165061 | JGI IMG/M metagenome (GOLD analysis project Ga0222713, IMG submission 165061) | Estuarine water microbial communities from San Francisco Bay, California, United States - C33_649D | ecosystem: Environmental > Aquatic > Marine > Unclassified | place: USA: California...
CCCAGTCTCTTAGTTCACCAGTCTGAATATTCATGACTGCTCTTTTTGCTTTAGGCATGATTTTTTTCAAAAAAGTGTCAGAGATGTTGGTCAAACCTTTTGCTTTCTTTACATCATCTCTTTTCTGATCACTTTCAAACCTGCCTGTTGCGACAACTCCTAATTGTCTTTGTGCTTCTCTGATAGAACAGTTGTGTTCTTTTGCATAGTTTTTTATTTCTTTTTTAGAACTCATTTTTTTACTCCTTTTCAATTAGTTCAGTCTCTATAATCGTTTGTTTTGTTCTTCAATCTGCTAGCAATAAAATGGAGTAGATTGAATGCTGAAATAAGCATCATTGATTGGTTGAGTGTCGTCTCTGACATCAACATCTTCTTCTTGATCTCTTATAAACATTTCTATTTCTCTAATTTCTTTCTCTGACATTTCGTTTCTCCTTTATCAATCAGTTCAGTCTCTATAATCGTTTGTTTCGTTCTTCAATCTGCTAGCAATAAACTGGAGTCTTCTTTTCATGCGACTCTCTCTGTGATGACTTCTTGATTCCTCTGAACTGAGGTAAGTTGACCATTGGAACTTGCTTATCTGCTCTTTCTCTAGTCATGAAGATTTTGCAGCAAAAACCTTTCTGAAAACCATTTATGTCTTCGCAATAACTAAAATCTAGAACTGCTTCACCACAAATAGATTTCTCTTTGTAAGTGCCAACAACTTGAAGTAAATCAAAGATATCTCCAAGAATCTCACTAGAATCTCCATCTAGAAAACCTTGCAAACCCCATGAGTAGTGATTGATGAACTGCCTTCTGTGAACGCAAGAACACATTGCATCATTTATGGTCAATAGACTGTAATCCCACATGGTCATTTTTTGGTTATTATTTTTAGAACTCATTTGTTACTCCTTATCAATTAGTTCAGTCTCTATATTCGTTTGTTTCGTTCTTGAATCTGCTAGCAATAAACTGGAGTCTCTCGTTAGAGAGACTCAATGTTTTAGGCAACTAGAAGAGTTGGTGTTGCAAGAGGTGCTATGTAAGCAAATCTGTTTTGAAGAGGTCTGTTCATCATCTTCATGTGAGTGAAGAGGTTCATCTTCAAAGATTTGTTTTCTTTCTTTGGTGGGACAACAGTGATTTTGCCACCTCTTTTTAGAAAGTCTTCAACAGTTTCTCTTACTACTTTTTTATCGTTTTGGTTTCTCATTTCGTTACTCCTTTATCAATCAACCAGTTTCTATAATCACCTTTTGGGTGTTTGAAACTGCTAGCAATAAACTGGAGTTTTTCGTTATGATTGAGTGATGAAGAAGAAGCAGTTCTATTCAGATTCCAAATATGTCAGATATAAAGACGGCACTTGGATTGAGTGTCGTAAGAGAATCTATTTGTATTGGTTCAAGTTTCTAAGACATGCAGAAGAGAGTTCAGAACATAAAGTGAACTGGAGAAAGTATCAGGATTGGGGTGGTCGTGATGCAGTCATGAACATGCGATTTGATGACTGGTGGAAGCAACATTGGAAACATTGTTTCGGTATAGATGAAGAACTTGGTCGTGCAAGGTATATGGTTTCAAAACGACATAAGGCAGATGGCATTAGATATGCATTACTCTGTTATGAGAATCAGCATCGTGGGACTAATTGGGATATCGCAATTCATATTCAGAAAGTAGAAACTGCAAAGAGATATCCAGTTCCTCTTTTTACATATGCCTTAGAAGACTTGAAGACAAAAACTTATATGACAACTGGTATCAAAAAGAAGAGAGTCTTTGATGAAGAGAGCAGAACCAATTACAAGTATGTGACCGAAGAAGTGCATGATGAATATGACTATGAAGCATTTCAAAATCGTGAGGAAAAGAGAATGGTGCAAGGTTATGTTTCTCGTTATCTAAAACAGGCAAAAGGTTACTTAGAATCAGTTTGCAGAGGTGAGTTCTAAGACGATTTATTCTCTAAATTGATACATCTGTAGTCTTTATCAAATAATCATTTCAGAACGACTTTAGAACCATAGAAAAGGGGTTTTATGAATCATTACTTGAACCCAATTCTGTCGTAATACTTGATTCAGAATCTTTATTCTCTGTTTGGTTTACTTTAGATATGAAAAAATAGTAAAATAGAGTTTAGTGAACAGAGAATTATAATATTGAAATGAAAGAATACTTAGATTGTTACATTCGTGTCTCGACTGCAGAGCAGGCAAGAGATGGCAACTCTCTAACTGTTCAACAAGATATCGGAAAAAAGATTGCAGAGTCTAATGGCATGAAGTTTAGACTCAGAAATGAAGGTGCAATGTCTTCAACTCTCAAAAACAGAACCGATTCCACTGGTGATAAGTTTCATTACAGACCAGTTCTAGAACAACTAAAAGATGACATTGTTTCAGGCAAAGTGAAAAACATATGGTGTTTAGAAAGGTCTCGTCTTTATAGAGAAGGAATTGAGTCTCAAATCTTCAGAAGAGATTACATCGAGAAGCATGGTGTAACTTGGTTTGAAGGTGAGTATGGCAAGAAGGTTGACTTTGATAATGCAAATGAACGAATGATCTACAATGTTCTTTCTGAACTGCAATCGTATGAGAATGAGTTGAGAGCAGAACGGTCTAGAAGAGGAAAGATCGAAGCACTCAAACGAGCAGTCAAATCTAATAAATCTGTCTATCTAGGTGGAACAACTCTATTCGGATATCAAACTCAAAACAAAGAATGGAAGATCAATAAAGAAGAAGCAAAATGGGTAAGACAAATCTTTCAAATGTATGACGATGGAAACTCAACCAAAGACATCAAAAACTTATTAGACAAGAACGGAGTAAAACCTAGAAGAACCAAGAGTGGATTGTGGAATATGGTGACAATTCAGAAGATGTTGGCAAACAAAACTTATACTGGAATTCACCATGTCAAAGTGAACAGAGACAAACCTAATGAGAAAATATATTCTTTCAAGGTAGATAGAATCATCACAGTTAGTCAGTTCAATAGAGTTCAAGCATTACTTGAAAAGAATAAGAAATGGCAAGACTACAACAAACAACATGATGCACTTCTTGGTGGTCTATTGGTTTGTGAATGTGGAACATCTATGGGTTCTGAATTCAAGAAGAAAACATTCAAGGATGGAACTGAGCATCTTACAAAGAAGTATTTTTGTTCAAGCAAAAACTACGAATGGAGAGAGGGTATTGATAGAGGATGCAAAAATAAAAAGACTCTCAATATGGATGCTACAGACAATGCAATGATTGTAAGAGTGAAAGAGGTTGTTCTGAATAGTAACAACTTGAAAGAACAAGCAAAGAAAGAAGTTCTTGGTAGAAAAAATGAAATAGAAGAGAACATCATTTCTGAAAGAAATAGACTTGAAGAAAAGTGTCAAAGAGTTCAAAATAATATCGACAACATTGAGAATCAAATTGTTGATCTCGAGGTAGAGATGGGTCTTGGCAATAAAAGTAAGTCGATCGCATTGAAGATTATCTCTCGTTATGAAGAAGAACTAAAAACTCAACACGAAGAATATAAATCAATAGAGAATGAACTTGATTCATTGAATGACAATCTAGTTTGGGTTGATTGGGTGGGCAAGTTTTCAGATAACCTAGATGTATCAGTAAGAACATTTGATAAGAAAAAGGAATTTCTCAATGGTTTGGTCGACAAGATTATCGTCAACACTGAATCAGGCATCAATCGAAAAGAAGAGACGGTGCAGATTGGTCACTCATTCACAATCAAGTTCAAAATGAAGATAGTGAACGACAAGTTGATATGGAATGATGAGAACGATAAGAGAAAAGGATACAATCTAAAAGATGGCAGCAATCTTCTCAAAACTGGACTTATTCAAGAGGTCACTGCAAAAGCAGGTAGAAATTGGTCAAAAAAAAAGCAATGAAGAAGGTTGTAAACAAAGGGGAAAATCTAATTCTCTGTTCCAACTCAGTCGGTAACCGTGGAGTAAGTTCATACAGAGAATAATTCATGTTCAAACCCACCATTCGACTTGAGACGAATTTATTTTCTTTAGTCCCGTTAGATCAGTCCCATTATGAAGAACTATACGCAGTTGCTAGCAACCCTATAATTTGGGAACAGCACCCAGAAAAGAATAGGTGGCAAGAAGTAAATTTCGTAAAATTTTTTCAAAAAGCAGTTCTCAATAATTGTGGATGTTTCGCTATTCTTGATAAGAACTCAAACAAATTTATTGGTTCAACAAGATTCTATTCGAACACTGAAGATTCTATCAAAATAGGGTACACATTTTTATCTCCTGATTATTGGGGCACTGGTGCCAACACGGAGATAAAAAAAGTAATGTTGGATTACGCATTTGATTTTGTACATAAAGTCTTTTTCGATGTTGGTAAAAAAAATCTAAGATCCAGGATTGCTCTTGAAAGGTTGGGAGCAGTGTTATCGGACGAGACAGACGAAAAGGTTTGTTATAGGATTGATAAAGAAAAATATTTTGGGGCATAGAGTAAGATGGAAGAGAAATACACCAAGTTTTGTAAAACCTTTCATAAAAAACTCAAAAATGACAAAAATCTTATTCTCTGTTCCAACTCACTCAGTGACTGTTGAATAAAAAATTTTTCCTGGTTGGTCAGGAAAAAAACAAAAACTTCTTCAGGGAAGGGTAAAAATATCTTCTACTGAACAATCTAAAATTTTTGCTATTCTTAGGGCAAGAACAGTAGAAGGAACATAAATTCCATTTTCTATGGCATTTATGCTTTTTCTTGAAACATCTGCTTGGTCTGACAATTCTTGCTGAGTCAAACCAGCAGACTTTCTTAGATTCTCAAGGTTATTGAGCAGTTTTTTGTGATTTTTGCCCAAAACTATTTCTTTTCAAATTCTTCAACTGCTTTGTTGATCTCTTCGCTTTCAATTGGATAAAGATAACCAGCAATAATTTGTCCAACACCAATTGCAAGAACCAGCAATCCGACGCCAGAAATCACATCTGTTCCCAGACCAATCTTATCAAACAAGAAAAGACCAACCCCGACCCCAATAGTTATAACTCCGCTTCTTCTATAATCGGTTGGCGATTTTCTCTCAACCAAACTTTCAAGAATCTCTTTTATATCATCAGGATCATTGATGTTTTTTGAAATAGTGATGAGCGTGTCATATCTGTTTTTCTTGTTTCTACTATCGTAAACAAAGATAACTAACAAGATTAAAACCGGCATTAAGACGGCAACATATCCTATCCCAAGCGCCAATGCTCCGTTAAACGTATCTATAAATCCATTCATTATTCTCTCCGCATTACTAAATGTAACGCAAACTTACCATTAATTATATGAGAAGTAAAGGTTACAAATAAATTTATTTCGTTATAATTTTTTTTGTTGGCCAGGAAAAATTGATAATGTATAAAAAGCGGAAAATAATGAATGGATTTATGGCAGAATAAAATTATGCAAAATTGGTTCTTAATTTTAGGTGCAACTCTTTCTTTGCTTGGTGTTATATTTCATGGTTTTGTTGGCGGCAAAATATATAAAACAAATATAAATAAAAGTGACTTAGAGTCTTTGGGAAAAACTTTAAGTATGTTTTCGTGGCAGTTTCATACCATTTTTCTGTTTATAACTTCCTGCACTTTAATTTACATTGCAAACAATCCCGAATTTGCCATTGCCGCTTATCCAATAATTTATATAAATGTGCTGGGAGCAGCCTATTTCTTTATACTTGGTATTGGAAATAGAGAGGTTTTAAAGATGCCGGGAGCTATTTTAATGGGATCAATAGCATTGCTAGCATGGCTTGGAATATAAGTCTAAAAAACAAGAGCGATTCAAGTGCAGGAGTTTTTAAATAACAACGGAATAGAAATTGTGGTCGGGATGATTGTCGCTGTTTTGGTTGTCATCTTTTCAAGATTTATATACTTTAGTTTTTTTAAAAAATAATTAATCGATTCTCAAATAATGAAAAAAATAATACTCCTAACGCTATTAATGTTCTTACAAACAGCTTGGGCTGAAGAAAAACTTGATGCGTTGATAGATGGTCTTCATGAAGATGCACATAAGGGAAATTTTAAATCCTACTTTAACCGGTACAGCCCAAACGCTGTCTTCTTAGGAACCGATAAAACAGAGCGCTGGACCATAGAAAAGTTTAAAGAGTATGCCGAGCCCGCCTTTGCAGATGGTCACGGATGGACCTATAAAGTAGTTGAACGTAACTGGGGAGGAGAGGGCAATATTCGTTGGTTTGATGAAATTCTGTTTAATGAAAAGTTAGGCCACTGCAGAGGAACGGGTGTTACCAAGCTAATTAACGATGAATGGAAAATTGTCCATTATGCGCTAAGCATGCTGGTGCCAAATTCCATTGCTGCAGATGTTGGATTGAAGACCATAGAAGCCGACAACATATAAGCATCAATACCAGCAAGAATCCAGGCCTTGGATTCCAATTGCTTATTTAGGTCTATAATGTATTTCTTAAGAAATAACTATTAGGAGAAAAATATGAGCCATACTCAATGGGAATACAAAATAGTTGATCACAGTAATTCAACTTCAATGGGTTACTCAAACCCAGAAACCGAAGAGTTCAAAAGAGCCAATATAGATAAGAACTGGAAGCTGGAAATGATGAACATTGAAATCAACAAACTTGGTCGAGACGGCTGGGAGATGGTTGGCATCAATGGGAGCAATGAAATATATTTCAAGCGCAAAAAAGAAGGCTAGTTTTCAAAGTTGAAACCGTTTATTCCGCCTCCTATCGTAGCGTTGCTTTGTGGGCTTGGCATTTATTTCACTAGACAATATTTTCCATTTACCTTAGGAGCATATACCGGTCATTTGGGATTGTTGTTTTTAGTCAGCGGGATATTAATGCTTTTCTTTGCTGCCGCATCATTTAGAAAGCATAAAACAACCATTAATCCTCTAAAACCTGATGCAGCAAGCTATCTTGTGACCTCTGGAGTTTTTAAAATATCAAGAAACCCTATGTATCTAGGAATGCTGTTAATCCTCATTGGAATCGGAGTCTACTTTAATCCCATAGGGGGGTGTTTAATTTGCTTTATTTTTTGGGGATTTATAACTAAATTTCAAATACTGCCCGAAGAAGTCGCTATGCAAAAACTTTTTACCAAGGAATTTTCTCTTTATAGCAATAAAACGCGGCGCTGGCTTTAAAAGCATTGTAAAAGTGGGAACCTACTTTAAAATTCCACATAATTGATTTGAGCTTAATACAGCGAACTAAATTGATAAAAAGGTGAAAAATAATTGAAAGAACTATTATCCACAAGAGAGAAGCTTAAAAATCTTTTAGATTCCAGGATTGTTTTATTAGATGGAGCCATGGGGACCATGATTCAGTCCCACGAACTTAGTGAGCAGCAATACCGAGGAGAAATCTTTTCTGACTGGAGCTTTGATCTGAAAGGCAATAATGACCTGCTTAATATTACGCAACCAGAGATTATTTCAAGCATCCACAAAAGATATTTAGATGCTGGTTCTCAAATTATAGAAACCAATACCTTTAACTCTAATGCGCCCTCCATGGCAGATTATGGAATGGAGGATAAAGTTTATGAGCTTAATTTTGCTGGTGCTAAAATCGCAAAAAATATCGCAGACATACATGCTAAATCAATGGGTAAAGATATTTTTGTTGCGGGCGTTCTTGGTCCGACTAATAGAACTTGCTCCTTAAGCCCCAATGTCGAGGACCCATCCTTCAGAAACATAAATTTTGATCAGCTAGTAGAAACCTTTAGCGAAGCAACGAATGCTTTATTAGATGGGGGAGCAGACCTAATTTTAATTGAAACAATTTTTGATACCTTGAATGCAAAGGCAGCTATCTTTGCGGTGGAAAGCGTTGCCATTGAAAGACAGCTAGATATTCCCGTTATGATTTCTGGAACAATTACAGATGCTTCCGGGAGAACGCTTTCGGGACAGACTACCAAAGCTTTTTGGCACTCTGTAAGGCATGCAAGGCCTCTAGCCATAGGTTTAAATTGTGCTCTGGGCGCAGAAGAAATGAGGCCTTTTCTAAAAAGATTGTCTGATATAGCCGATTGCTACGTTAGTGCCCATCCTAATGCGGGCATGCCAAATCAGTTTGGAGAGTATGATCAGACAGCCAGTGAAATGGGAAAAATTATAAAAGAGTTTGCAGAGGAGGGCTTTCTTAACATTGTTGGCGGATGTTGCGGAACAACACCGGAACATATCAAACTCATTGATCAAATTGTAGAAACGATTCAACCAAGAACGATACCAAAACCACCTCAAGCAATGCTCTTAAGTGGACTAGAGCCCCTAGAAATATTTAATGACGGGCTATTTATCAATATTGGAGAAAGAACCAATGTCACCGGCTCAGCAATATTTAGGAAACTAATCGAGGCCGGAAACTATGATGAAGCCATCCAAGTTGCTCGACAACAGGTAGAAAACGGAGCTCAAATTATTGACATTAATATGGACGAAGGGATGCTGGATTCAGAAAATGTAATGGTTAAATTCCTTAACCTTATTGCGGGCGAACCCGATATCTCAAGAGTTCCAGTCATGATTGATTCTAGCAAGTGGCCCATCTTGGAGGCAGGACTTAAATGCATACAGGGCAAACCAATTGTTAACTCAATTTCTTTAAAAGAGGGCGAAAAACAATTTCTAGAACAAGCCCAATTGGTAAAAAGATATGGGGCCGCGGTTGTTGTCATGGCATTCGATGAAGAGGGCCAGGCAGATACTTTGGCTAGAAAGGTAGAAATTTGTAAAAGAGCTTATGCGCTATTAACTCAAAAGGTTGGAATGAATCCAAATGATATTGTCTTTGATCCAAATGTCTTTGCTGTAGCCACTGGTATTGAAGAGCATAATGAGTATGGTTTAGCTTTTATAGAGGCTTGTGCTCTAATAAAAAAAGAATGTCCCGGAGTATCTTTATCGGGAGGAATATCTAACGTTTCATTTAGTTTTCGTGGAAACAATGTTTTAAGAGAGGCCATGCATTCGGTATTTCTTTATCACGCTATCAAAAATGGCTTGAACATGGGAATTGTTAATGCCGGTCAGTTAGCTATCTATGATGAGTTGCCAATGGAGCTTCGCGAAGCCATAGAAGATGTGGTTCTTAACAGAAAGAAAGACGCAACAGAAACACTTTTAAATCTTGCCTCTGAATATGCAGGAGACACAAGCAGCACCAAGGCAAAGCCAACCAATGAGTGGAGAGAATTAGAAGTAAATGAACGCCTAAAGCATTCTTTGGTTAGCGGCGTTGATACTCATGTAGTCGAGGATGTTGAGGAGGCAAGGCTTGCGGCACAAAAACCTCTGGATGTTATTGAGGGACCCCTCATGGATGGGATGAATAAGGTTGGCGATCTTTTTGGTGCAGGAAAAATGTTTCTTCCCCAGGTAATTAAATCTGCAAGAGTTATGAAAAAAGCTGTTGCCCATCTAGTGCCTTTTATTGAAGCAGAGCAGGGCGGTCAACAAATGGAATCCAATGGAAAGATTGTTTTAGCCACTGTTAAAGGCGACGTTCATGACATTGGTAAAAATATTGTTGGCGTAGTTTTGCAATGCAATAATTTTGAAGTTATTGATCTTGGTGTCATGGTTCCCACTGAAAAGATCTTGGATGTTGCTGAGAAAGAAAAATGCAATCTTGTTGGTCTGTCAGGACTAATAACCCCATCCCTAGATGAAATGGTGGGTGTTGCGAAAGAAATGGAAAGAAGAGGCTTCTCCATTCCTTTGCTAATAGGTGGCGCAACCACAAGCCCGGCTCACACATCAGTGAAAATTGATCCTGCATATAGCGGAACCGTGGTGTATGTAAAGGATGCATCACGCTCAGTAAATGTTGCCAAGCGGCTAATAAGAGAGCCGGATGCTTATGGTGCAGAAATTGCTATTGCTCACGAACACAAACGAGAAGCCCATGCATCAAGAGCAAAAACACCTTTAAGGAATTTTGAAGAAGCTTTCCAAAGAAAAGCAGCGCTTGATATGGCTAAAAAAACAATGCCTCCTTCAAGGCTTGGTATAACAGAGCTTCATCCCACCCTTGAAGACCTCGTTGATTTTATTGATTGGATGCCTTATTTCAATGCTTGGGAATTTAGTGGTCGATTTCCAGATATTTTAACTGACCCGGCCAAAGGCACAGAGGCCAAAAAGCTTTGGGATGACACCCAAAGAATATTAAAGCTTTTAATGAATGAGAATTGGCTTGTTCCAAAAGGAGTCATCGGAATATTTCCTGCGCGCTCTGTTGGCAATGCTATTGCTGTGCTTAAGCAAGATGGAACAAACGAAGAATTGCTTATTCATTGTCTTAGACAGCAAAAGGATAGGGAAGATCTTGATTCCCTCTCTTTGGCAGATTATTTGGACTATGAAAATGATTATATTGGGGCTTTTGCTGTCACTGCCGGACACGGAATAGAAGAGCACATTAAAAGATTTGAGGATGATTTAGACGATTACAGCGCGATCATATTAAAAGCCCTTGCTGATAGATTTGCCGAGGCTTTTGCCGAATGGGCCCATCAAAAAGTAAGAGCAGAATTATGGGGCTATGCCTCAGACGAAACTCTTAATAACGAAGAGCTGATAAGAGAAAAATTTCAAGGTATACGACCCGCCCCAGGATACCCATCATGCCCTGATCATAGGCAAAAACTAGATATTTGGTGTCTACTAGATGCTGAAAAAAGGACCGGAATTACTTTAACTGATTCACTAGCAATGTGGCCAACAGCAAGTGTCAGTGGTTTTTATTTTTCTCATCCAGATGCTAGATATTTTCAATTAGGAAGAATTGATAAAGATCAAGTGCAAGCATACTCAAAAGCAAGAAATGAGAGTATTGATGAAAATGAAACTTGGTTGGCTCCAGTACTGGGCTACTAAGAATCTTTAAGTGATTAAAAACCAAAATCTTTTATTAACAGTAATACTGATTTGTTCGACCGTTTTTGCTGATTTATCAAGCGACAACATTGAGAATGTTTTGGTTAGCGCCTCCATGATTCCCATCAACATTAATCAAACTTCTAAATCGGTTGATATCATAGATAGCAGTGAATTAGCCAGTTCCATAGCAACTGACATCACAGATTTATTAAGAAACATACCCGGTCTTGCTGTAAGCCAAACTGGGTCGCCTGGATCTCAAACCCAGATAAGACTGAGGGGAAGCGAGGCAAACCATATATTGGTGACAATTGATGGCATTGAAGCAAATAACGCAGGTCAAAACGATGAATTTACCTGGGGAACGCTTTCGCCAAATGACATAGAGAGAATTGAGATAATAAAAGGGCCCCAGAGCACGCTTTATGGCAGTGATGCCATGGCTGGAGTAATTAATATCATAACTAAGTTACCTAACAAACCCCTAGAGCTTAATGCCTATAGCGACATTGCAAGCTTTCAGACAACCAATACTGGCGTGAATTTTGGCATGCAAAGAGAGCGAGGGAGCTATCAAGTTGGTGTTAGCAACCTTAGTAGCAATGGTGCGAATATCTCAAGATCAGGCAAAGAGAGAGATGGGTATGAGAACACCAATCTCAACATAAAGTCTTATTTTATATTAAACAATCAAATAACCATTCATGGCAAAGCTCACAGAACTTTTGGATTCAGTGAATACGATGCTGATTTTGATTTTGATAGCATTATTGATGATGCTGACATGCATGCTAGGTTTAAAACAGATATCGCAGGAATAGAAGTTGGCTATTCACCTATATATTCAAAGTGGAATCATAAGCTTTTCGTAAATGATGCCGAGCACAGCAACCAAGATTATGTAGATGACATAATTGATATTTCAACAACATCCAACAAAAGGCAACTAAGGTTTATCAGCTCATTTGAGCTAAATAATCCTATTAATAGATTTTCAGTTTTATTCGAAAAAGAGGACGAAGACTATAGTCAAAAAGGCCCAGTAAATGATTTTGGAGAATTTGGTATTTTTGATCCCAATTATGACAGCAAGCGTGACGTCAAGAGCATAGCAGCAGAATACAGATCACAGATTAAAGAAAACCTTTTATTAGCACTAAGCAAGCGCCATGAAAAAAGTTCGGCATTTAAAAACTCTGAAACTTATACAGTCGAAGTTTCTTATAGCCTTAATGAAATGAATAAAATAAGGGTGCTTTATGGTACATCAACTAAAAATCCAACGTTTACCGAGCTTTTTGGATTTTATACAAATTTTGTTGGTAATCCGGATCTTATTCCAGAAGAAGCCTTGGGTTGGGAGCTAAGTCTTGATAACAGTATGCTTAACAGATCTGTAGAAAGCTCTATTTCAATATTCCACTCAGACTTAATAAACGAGATAGACGGAAACTTTATTGATCCCGTCTCACTTAGGTATACAGCCATAAACAAATTTGGCAAAAGTAAAAGACAAGGCATGGAGTGGAGCACACTAGTTAAAATAAACAATGATTTGGAAATGAATTGGTCATATACATATACAGACTCCAAACAACCAAAAATGTTGGAAAATTATGAAAGGGAATTGCGTCGACCCCGCAACCTTGGAAGCCTACGAGTTTCTTGGAAAAAGTTTAACAAATTAGATCTTAGAGCAGAGATTCAATATAACGGGTCTCAATTAGACTTCGCCTATCCAGATAGGATCTCAATGCCAAGCTTTACTGTTGCAAATCTGAGCACGGTTTATTTTTTTAACGATAACCTAGATATCTATTTTAGATTTGATAATCTCCTAAATGAGAAATATGAAGAAGTTTTTAGCTATAAGGCCCAAGGCATGTCAGCAAAACTTGGCGTCCGAATAAGGCTCTAAAATTAAGCACAGTAGAGATGGAAAATAAAATAGATCAGAAGCATAAACAAAAAATGCAACTACTTAAATCAAAAGTAGATGCTTCCATAGCTGCAGCCACCATCAAAAAGGGAGTGGGCATCCTTCTTACTGGTGATGGTAAGGGCAAGTCAAGCTCAGCATTAGGAATGGCTCTTAGGTCCCTAGGTTATGGATATAAGGTAGGAATAGTTCAGTTTATAAAGGGCGCACAACCCTCCGGGGAAGCAAAGTTTTTTAGCGAGATCGTTTCTAATGCGACCTTTTATCAAATGGGTACTGGCTTTACCTGGGAGACACAAGACCGATCCAAAGATGTTAAGGCCGCAGAAGCAAGCTGGGAGGTTGCTGCAAAGATGCTTTCAGATGATGCTTATCATCTTGTTATTTTGGATGAGCTTACCTACATGATTAGCTTTGGCTATTTAGATGAAGAAAGAGTTATAAAAGCTCTAACTCAGAGGCCAAAAAAACAATCCGTTGTTGTAACTGGAAGGGGCGGAGGCAAGGCCTTGAAGGATTGGGCTGACACTGTTTCGGAAGTAAGAGATATTAAACATGCCTTCAATTCAGGTATCATGGCACTAGAAGGAGTAGATTTTTAATTTAATGCTAAAAAACATATTCATTGTCCTTGCATTGCTTGCTATGAGCAGATTCATTGGATTGCCATCGAACTTTTCTCCTCTCTTAGCGTTTGCAGTTTTTATCCCGAGAATTACCGATAAAAAAAACTTGCAGATTCTGTTGCCGACTTTCATATTGCTTGCCACTAATTATTTCCTTGAACCAGTAAATATTTTCATTCTCCTATCAATTACTATGGTTTTTATTTTGACGCCCCTCTTGAGCATGGTTTCAAAAAATCTTGTATTTACAAGCGTATCTTCAGTATTTATTTGGCACCTTATCGTTAATAGCTCTGTCTGGATAGTAAACGGCGGATCAATGATGGAAACTTTTTTGTTAGCAATTCCGTTTGATTTTAAGTTACTGATCAGCACCTGCCTTTATGTTGCAATGTTTTATAGTGTTGAAAAAATTTATTTTAATATTAGGACAGCAAGACGATGAGTTACGGCGCAAAAATCTATCTACTACCAGTCTTAGTAATTCCAATTTTTGTTTGTGCTAACAACCTTTCACCTGAAAAATGTTTAGCTATCGCTAGCGATGCTGATCGATTATCTTGTTATGACAGTTTATTTAAGCAAACCAGTTCTAGTACAAAAGAAGACGACCAATTGGTTTCATCCCAACAAGTAACAAGCTTGGTCCCTGAAAATTTTGGCCTAAAAGAAAAAATTACTGACGAAAATGTAGACACGGTTATTGATAAAGTTGCCTCTTTTACCAATTTAACTAATGGAAGAATGAAAATTAATTTAGAAAATGGCCAAACTTGGGTTACGAGCGAAGCGCTTGGTAGACTTAGAATCAAGGAACAGACTAATATTTCAATAACTGAGAGCAGATTTGGGGGCTATGTATTAAAGGCAAAGGATCAAAAAGGTTTTGTCAGAGTTAAGCGCATTAAATAGACCTAGATCATTAAATTGCTTATTTTTTGCTGTTGGTTTGTTTATCTCTGGCCTGATATTTAGCAATGATCAAAAACTACAGGAGTGCACTTTCTCAAGGGTTCCTATTCTTGGAAACTATTTTAAGTGTAGGCAATCATCAATTAGCGAAATTCTCTCTTTAGAAAAATACTGGAAGTCTGAGGACGATGCAGAGATTTGCCACTATTTCTATTTTCCACTTTCTGATCCAGCAGCCACTAAGGAGCTTCTGCTTGAAAACTATCTAATCATGCATAAAGAGTTACAATTCAGAAAAGTTGATTGCATAAAAGACCATAGAAATATTTTTTGGTACAGGGGTAAGCGCACTAAGAGCATGCTTGAAAAGTTAATTTACAAATACAATTTGGATTTAAAAAGTGATTAAATTATTTGCAGCTGCATGCCTATTTCTCATTACCGGACTAGCCGCCTTTTTTGTTTCATCTAATAAGAGCAAAACCCTCAAACTCATCACAAATTGGTTGTTGGTGTTCATAGGCCTCATTGCTTTAGATTTTTTCGCAGAAGCATTTGTTTTTGAGTGGCTTGATTGGAACGGCACTACTAAAAATGATTGGTTTTTTATGCTTTGGTGGGCAAGTGTTTTGTTTTGGTTTATTTACGGAACAAGAAAAATTTTTAGTCGTTAAAGTAAGTTTCCAGCATCATCCATTCGTCATATAAGCTTTACTTTCTTGGGTGTATAATTTCAATCCTGTGAAAAGCATAAGAAATTTTGTATTAATTGTTGGGTGGTCCATCCTGCTTTTAAGCGCTTTAGAGTTAGTTATTTCGGGGACAAATTTTCAGCTTTATTCCGCCCCAAGCAATGTCATAGGTTTCATTACGGGTGTATTTTTAATATGGCTGTCAATTGAAAAAGTTCATCCAGAGGGCTATAAGTTTTTCATTATATTTTTTATAACGTCTGTTTTATTTGGATTCATTGTTCCTTTCTTGGGGTTGTTGGGGTTTTTACTAACTGTTTTTGTGCTATGGTTTTTTCGAGATCCTGAAAGAATACCACCGTCCATTGAAGGGGTCGTATCTCCCGCAGATGGAGTTATCTGTAAGATAGATCAAGCAAGCCCTCCAAGGGAGTGTAGTTTTCCACAAGGAGATTTTTTAAGAATTTGCGTTTTCATGAATGTCTTTAACGTTCATGTAAACAGGTCTCCCATAAATGCCAAAGTTTCCGACATTATTTATGTCAAAGGAAAGTTCTTTAATGCCAGCTTAGATAAGGCCAGCGAGGATAATGAAAGAAATATTTTAGTGCTTGAAGACAGCCAATCTGAAAAAATAATTGTTGTACAAATTGCTGGATTGATAGCAAGAAGGATTCTCTCGTTTGTAAAACCACTTTCAAATTTAGCAATAGGCGAGAGATTTGGGCTGATAAGATTTGGTTCGCGTGTTGATGTATATCTTCCTAAAACATACACAACAGACTTGATAGAGGGTACAAAAGTAGTTGCAGGCGAAACAATTATTGCCAGAAAAGTATAATGCGCAAGATTAATGTTAGAAGCTTTATACCAAACCTAATTACCTTAACAGGGCTATGCTTTGGCCTAAGCTCTATAAGGTTTGCCTTTTTTGAAGAGTACAAAGCAAGCCTTATTTGCATTTTAATAGCTGGTGTTTGCGATGCGTTGGACGGGTTATTTTCTAGGATATTAAAAACACAATCTGAGCTCGGAGCAGAATTAGATTCCTTGGCAGATTTTTTAAGTTTTGGCGTAGCGCCCGGGATTCTGCTTTATTTGGGAGTCCTGAGTGGGCTTGAGATATGGGGTTATGTGGCAGTTACTGCGTATATTCTTTTTGCTTGCATCAGGTTAGCGGTATTTAATTTAAGCCAAAGTAAAGGCATCCAGTCTTCTTACAGAGGATATTTTATGGGCGTGCCAACTCCTGCGGGTGCGGGGCTCGTTCTTTTACCGCTCATACATTCTTTTTTAGGCTTTAATTGGGGAACAGAATACCTTCATGCTGCAGCAATTTATACAGGCATCATCGGAGCATTGATGGTGAGCGGCATGCCAACATTTTCTTTAAAGCAACTTAACCTGGTAATTGAGCGTAGGTATTATTTAAGGTTCTTTATTTTGTTTGTACTGATAGTGCTTCTTATTATTAATTTTCTTTGGCAGTTTATCTCAGTGGCAGGAGTTTTATATTTCTTAAGTCTCCCAGTGTCAGCCTTTGTTTACTATAAGAGCAAGTAAAATATTTTCTTGACATCGTTGTCATATCTGCTAACTTTATAGTCATAACTTAGGGTCGTCTCTATATCACCATCCCTTCCAAAGAAATTGGCGGCCCAAAAGTTATATTCTTACCCGTATAATTTCTTATAAGCAGCTTTAATTTTTGGTGCTAAGTATATCGATGAAATCAATGTTGGGATTGCCATCATTGCAAAAGAACCATCGATAATATTTATAGTGGCCTCCAATGATGCCACTGAAAAAATAACTACACACAAGATTAAAATCCATAAATAAGTTTTTTGGAACTTATCCCCAAAAATAAATCTGGAGCAGGCAGATCCGTAGTAAGAGTAGGTAAAGATTGTGCTAATACCGAAGCTGAGAGCGCAAATAAAGACACACCATAAACCAAACGGACCCAACAACTCTTCAAATGCTTTAGCGGTCAGACCAACGCCTATAAGATTTGTGTCAACCCAAACACCTGAGAGCAAAATGATTACCGCAGTCGCGGTGCATATAATCAAGGTATCAAATATTGGTCCAAGCATTGCAATCATTCCCTGATCTATAGGATTGTTGGTTTTAGCGGTTCCATGGATCATTGCTTCTGTACCAATGCCAGCCTCGTTACTGTATGCGCCCCTTTGGATGCCATAGATTAGTACTCCCATAAAGCTGCCACCAGCGACTGCTTTTCCGCTAAACGCATCAGCAAGAATCAGAGAAAAAACATCATCCAACATAGAAGCATGCATGAAGCCTGCTAGCAATGCGCATAATATATATAGACCTCCCATGAAAGGAACCAACCAAGCAGAAAAATTTGCTATTCTTTTTAGTCCCCCAAGAATTACGAATCCAGCTAGAGTTGCTAGGATCAATCCAGCGATGAGATTAAATTGAAACTCCGAAGAAAAATTTGAATGCGGATATAAAACTTCTCTAAAGATTTGAACTATTTGGTTGCTTTGCAGCGCAGGGAGCGCTCCAATCATTCCAAAAAATGCAAAAAAATATGCTAAAAACAAGAATTGTTTTGGCATAGCATTTTTAATTACATACATTGGGCCAGACAAAAACTCGCCTTTACTGTTCTGTTCTCTATACATGACTGATAAGGAACAAGTAAAAAACTTTGTACCCATTCCTACAATTGCAGTAATCCACATCCAAAAGATAGCCCCAGGGCCGGCAAGCTTTATTGCTAAAGCAACTCCAGCAATGTTTCCAAGACCAATAGTTCCTGAAAGAGATGTTGCTAACGCTTGATATCGAGAAATACTACCGGCGCCAACATTTGAACCACCCCTTAAGAGAAAGAAGCCCCTGGTGAAATTTTTAATTGGCACAAATCCAGAGTAGATCGTAAAAAA